>VAOW01009412.1_pt1 | contig 86486 bp, 78 predicted proteins | sample 3393921 | NCBI WGS metagenome assembly VAOW01 (sample SAMN08290428, study PRJNA428436) | hydrothermal vent metagenome | isolation source: Deep-sea hydrothermal vent chimney | place: Indian Ocean: Southwest Indian Ridge | depth 2742 m m | reverse complement strand
TTCTTAATAACGGTCATTACTAATCACCGTTATCAGTTATTACGGCTGCGGGTACAGCGCAGGATCTTCACCTGCTTCCCTTGGCTTTTAAGATAAAGATTGATTGTTTCTTTTTGTTAAATAGTCTGTAGAATACTACTACACTAAATATGCGATGTCAAACATTTTAAATCTATTGCCTCAGGCACTCAACCTCCGGGCATGCAAAGAAATAAATGCCGAAATATGCTATAATCTTGAAATTAAATGAACTTAAACCGTAAAATATAATGATAAAGATAGATAATAACGGAATACTGAAAACGGCGGTATATTTAAGGGAAATTGAGGAATTAAAGCAGGTGGGCAGGATCGCCTTTGATAAAGACCTTATTGATACCCATAGCGGGAATATAAGCATGGGTATGGGACGTGAGATCTTGATTACAAAAACAGGGGGGAGCCTGATCGATTTAGAACCGCAAGATTTTACAATCGCCCCCTTAATAAAACCAGAAAAGACAAGTGACGAACCGTCATCCGAGATCGATGTCCATAGATTTATACTAAGAAGCTTTCCAAATTCAACCGTTCTCCACTCACACCCGCTTAATGCAATAACATTAAGCCTGCATATGGGTTGCGGTCAAACAAGACTTAATAATATGAACGTTAAAAAACCGGTTATCGGTACGCTCGGCATTGATAAGATTAAGAGACTTTATAAGGAATACCCCGGACTGGATAAGATAACCCCCCTTGATTTTGAATCGGCATATTTTTTCCCGGTAATATATACTTTCCCGCTAAATTTTATAGAAGATGTTAAGTCAAATATGTTGAAAGTCGAGCTTGAAGCAAGTGACATATTTCAAGAAAACGGCCTGTTCATGATAAAATCACACGGTTCCTTTGCGTGGGGTAAAACGCCGCTTGACGCATTGAGATGGACTATGATGCTCGAATCATCGGCCAAGATTCTTCTATCTTTTTAGTATCCGGCTAAATTCCCTCATTCTATCCATCGCTGTTCCTGATTCTTCTCTTATTTCTTTTCCCACAAGCGATATAAAGACATCCGAAAGTGTTGGGGTTTTACCATCATTAGATTTAATTAATCTCTTTAATTCTGGAGGGGTACCCATCGCAACAATCTTGCCGTTATCCATGATAGCAACCTTGTCACAATTTTCCGCCTCCTCAATATAATGCGTGGTAAGGAATATTGTGGTTTTTTCATCTTTCCTCAGCCTGTCTATAAAGCCCCACATATTTATCCTTGTTTGCATATCAAGCCCTACCGTAGGCTCGTCAAGGAATAAAACCGACGGTGAGTGCAAAAGCCCTCTTCCGACCTCAAGCCTTCTTTTCATTCCGCCAGATAATAACTTTACGGGCTTATCCTTATAACTATACAAATCTATAAAATCCAATATATAACCTATTCTATCCCTGGTATATTTTTTATCCATACCATAAAGTTTTGCATGAAAATTTAGGTTTTCATAAGCGCTAAGATCGTTATCGAGCGTGGGGTCCTGAAATACGAGCCCTATAGACTTTCTTACGTCTTTCCCGTTTAAAAGGGTATTGTAGCCGTTTATATGTACTGTCCCGCTCGTTTGATGAACCAGCGCGCACAATATTTTTATTGTAGTCGTTTTTCCTGCGCCGTTCGGCCCTAAAAATGCAAAAAACTCGCCCTTGTTCACACTGAAAGATATATCATCCACAGCGACTACGTCTTTATATTTCCTAACTAAATGCTCGACCGATATAGCAAATTCAAAATTAATAGGCATTCCTCCTCCTTTTTTTATAAACGATAATATTGCGCGGCATGTGATAATATTATAGAATACATAGCTTACATAGTAAAATATTAATTCTATCTTATAAACCCCCTGCCTTCGCAAAGATGAAGGCAAACAATACTTGCAAAGATGAAGGCAAACAATACCCGAAGGTTATATGATCTTTATTTAGCCTCTGAACAAAATAGATTGAACAAGGGTAAAAATAACTCTTTAAAGGCTGTCATCGTATTTCCAAACCTCTATGGCGTAGCAATGTCCAATTTAGGCTTCTTAAGGGCATATGAATTAATTAACGAATCAGGTTTTATATCATGCGACAGGGCTTTCTTGCAAGAAGATATGTCAAAGGGCGTCATATCGATAGAGACTAGAAAAAGACTGTCTACTTACGATCTTATATTCTTTTCTCTAAGCTACGAAAATGATTTTTACAATATTCTTTCGATCTTAAACGCCGAACAGATTCCGTTTTTATCCGGAGGCAGAGACAAAAACTTCCCTCTTATCATGGCAGGCGGCGTGATCGCTTTTTTGAACCCAGAACCGGTTGCTCCAATGTTTGACATAATGTTTATCGGGGAGGCAGAGGCAATATTTCCTGATTTTTTTAAAAATATTCAAGACTATAGTAGCTCAACGATTAAACAAAACAAGGAGTTGATTATAGAAAATTGCGGGAAAACAGCGGGCATTTACGTTCCGGCTGCTTATCATTTTGTATTCGACACTAAAAAAATAAATGTCTTGAAAGAGATTAAAAATATTCCGGGTTTTCCGAAAAGGATAAAAAGGAGATGGGCAGATGGGGATTCTATCTTTTCCTCTTCTATTATTACCACTAAATTTTCCGAGCTAAGCAATATAAATATGATTGAAATAGAAAGGGGATGCAAAAGGGGGTGCCGGTTTTGTAGCGCGGGATACATATACCTGCCCCTAAGAGAATCCAATTCTGCCCAAGTCTTAAGAACCATAAACTCGCTAACCGAAAATGAAAAAGCCGGTTTTGTGGGATTGGGCACAATGGATAGCGAAAACATTAAAATGTTCATGGATTTTTCACTAAAAGCCAAAAAGCCGTTTTCATTGTCGTCTATAAGGTTTGATTGTTTAGACGACAACAATTTAAATTCAATAAAAGAAGCAGGTCTAAAAACAATAACACTAGGCATAGAGACGGGTTCTTCGAGGCTTAAAAAATTAATAAACAAGGATATAAGCAATGACGAGATAATAATTACCATCAAAAATATTATCAGAAAGGGAATAATAAATATAAAATCTTATTTTATGATTGGCCTGCCTTATGAGGAAAAACAAGACTTAGATGAAACGATAAACCTCATCAAATCAATGCAAAAGGAATTTGTGTCATCTTCCAAGATAAACAAAAGAATAGGCTCCCTTACCGTTTCTTTTAGCCCGTTTGTTCCAAAGGCATGGACACCTCTTCAATGGGAGCGCTTTGAGGATTTAATAACAATCAAGCATAAAGCAGCTTATATCTTAGGTAGCCTCAAGCATTTGCCTAATCTCAACATAAAAATAAACTCTATTAAAAGCGCGTTTACTGAGGCCTTTTTTGCGAGGGGTTCAAGGCTTTCCTTGGATATTTTAATTAATTCATACAAAGGTAAACTAGGGTTAAAAAAAGCCGCTGTCAATTCTGGTTTCCGAATAGACGATTTTATTAGAAAATTTGATACAGACGAACTTCTGCCTTGGGAAATAATAGATCAAGGGGTAACAAAAAAGTACCTCATAGAAGAACGCACAAGGGGGATAGGTTTCAAGACCACTCCCCAATGTTTTGATGGATGCAAAAGATGCGGGGTATGCTAAAAACTTTCCGTTTCATATTAATCCGCCTGCTTCCTTAAAAATGTAGGTATATCATATTTTTCACTATCATAATCGTCGTCTTCCATGTCCTCAAACCGATCAGCAAGATGTTCGTCATTATCCTTTTTATCAACACCTTGCATCAACGTGTTTGTGTCCTTCGTTATATTTATATTTTTGGTATTGGTTATATCGGGAATTTGAACAGGAACGATACGCGGCTCGCTTCCAAACCCGGTGGCTATAACTGTCAGCATCATCTTGTCGCCCATCGCCTCATCTATTACTGCGCCGAATATAATATTCGCATCCGGATGAGCCTCTGCTTTAATCCTTTCTGCAGCCTCGTTCACATCATAAAGCGTCATAGCCGGACCGCCGGCAACATTAATAAGCAATCCTCTTGCGCCTTCTATGCTTATATCCTCAAGTAGCGGGCTTGAAATAGCCTTCTGCGCGGCTTCCAATGCTTTATTGTCCCCCTCTGCCACCCCTGTGCCCATCAGTGCCATTCCCATCTCGGACATTATAGTCTTGACATCTGCAAAATCAACATTAACGATACCATGAATATTTATTAAGTCTGAAATACCCTTAACGGCTTGAAGGAGGACCTCGTCAACATTTTTAAACGCATCAATCATGGAAGTAGACTTTCCGGAAACTGCCAAAAGTCTCTGATTCGGTATCGTTATTACGGTGTCAACGACAGACTTAAGCGCCGCAAGCCCTTCTTCTGCCTGTCTCATTCTCTTATTACCCTCAAAAACAAACGGTTTGGTAACAACGGCAACCGTTAATGCCCCGATCTTCTTTGCTATCTCGGCAATTACCGGAGCGCCGCCAGTTCCGGTGCCGCCGCCAAGCCCCGCGGTTATAAAAATCATATCAGAGCCATCTAAAATCTCATATATCCTGTCTTTAACCTCAATGGCAGATTGTTTGCCGATCTCAGGATTCGCTCCCGCTCCAAGTCCTTTTGTGATTTTTTCTCCGAGTTGTATCTTTACATTGGCGACACTAGCCTTTAACGCTTGGGCATCCGTATTAGCAATGACGAACTCTGCTCCGGATAAATTAGTCTTTATCATGTTGTCAACGGCATTGCTGCCACCACCGCCAACGCCCACTACCTTTATCTTTGCCGATAATTCATTGTTTTCTACGAATTCTAACATGGTTACCTCCCTTGTATGCTTTATGTGTATGCCTATTATTTAAGTTGATAATAAATATCTTATTAAAAAAATTCATCCAACAGTTTCATGAACATCTGTTTTATAGATTCAAAAATATTTCTTTCTCCTTTTCTAAACTTAGTTGCCCTATTTTTATTGCTTTTAAAGGCGTATTTAACAAGTCCTACCCCCGTTGAATATATGGGAGAATTTACAACATCCGTTAAGCCTCCGGTATTAAGCGGCAGCCCTATCCTGACCGGGGCATTAAATATATCCACTGCTAATTCAGAGCAGCCATCGATCAAGGCTGCTCCTCCGGTTATAACATATCCTGATAAAACCTTGCTTTCAAGTCCATTTTTTTCAATATTTTTTCTAACCCATGTGAAAATCTCTCCCATCCTCTGCTCTATAATATTACCGAGAAGCTGCCTTGATATTGACCGCGGGGGCCTACCTCCAAACCCCGGAATCTCAATTATTTCATCTTTTCCCGCGAGAGACTCCATAGCTATGCCAAACTTCAACTTTATCTTTTCGGCATCCAAGGGAACGGTTTTAGTTCCAAGAGATACATCGCTCGTAATACTTTGCCCCCCCTTAGGGATGACAAATGTGTGCACAATGGTCCCACCCGAAAATATTGCAACATCGGTAGTCCCTCCGCCAATATCGATCAATGTGGCTCCTAATTCTTTTTCATCCTCGGTCAAGACAGCCTCGCTTGAAGCAATTTGCTCAAGAATTATATCGGATACATCAAGTCCCGCCTTGTTTGCGCACTTTACTATATTTTGAACAGCTATGCTAGATGCAGAAACTATATGGACGCGCGCCTCAAGCCTTAAACCGCTCATCCCCACGGGGTGCCTTATGTCATCTTGGTCATCAACGATAAACTCTTGCGGAATTACGTGTATCACCTCGCTTTCAAGCGGTATCGCTATAGTTTTAGCCGCAGATATAACCCTATCTACATCCTGTTTGGCAACTTCCCTGCTCTTTACCGCCACAATGCCCTTGGAATTCAGGCCTCGTATGTGTGAACCGGCGATACCAACGACAACACTTTGTATTTGGTATCCTGCCATAAGCTCCGCCTCTTCCACAGCCTTGGTAATTGAGTCTACAGTATTTTCAATATTGACGACAACTCCGTTTTTAAGCCCGGCAGAACTACTTGAACCCACCCCTATTATTTCGAGCCGGTTTTCTTTTACCTCGGCAACTATTGCGCAGACCTTAGTCGTTCCAATATCTAACCCTACAATGATATTGTCGCTCTTTTCCAATTTAACCCCTGTTTATTTCTATTATTGTTATTAAGTCAGGTATCTACATACCCTAATTATTTAAAAATATCAGGCGGTATTACAGCCTTCTTATAGCCTGGGGGTAAAACCCTGTACCCACGATTCACGTTTATGACCGCCTCGTTTTTATATTCCAAATTAATATATTGTCCATATTTAAGATGCATTCTGTTGATTTCATAAAATAATTTTTTAAGTATTTTTAATTTTTTTCCATACTCACCTACGCCAAACTTTACCATTGTGCCATCATGCATATAAACTATAATTCCGTCGTCACTTTCTAAATGCACCTCGCCGATGCGATGGGAAACAACAGAAGACCTTGCAATACTTAAAAAATACAAGGCATATTTTATTTTGTTAAGATAATTACCGCGACCATCCTTTCCTAAACCCGTGATGACGGGGTAATTATAACCTTTTGTCATATTGGCCATTCCCATAACATATCCACTTTTGCTTATATAATATAAATTTCCTCTGCTTATTATTGCAAAAATATCTCTCTTTTGCAGAACAATAACCACCCTATCGGGATATTTTTTATAAATCGTCACATTCTTAATCCATCTATCGGATGCAATCAACCTTGAAACTAATCTTAAATTAATACTGAATAAATTTTCCCCCCTAAATAAGCCCGATAACTTTAAAATCTTTAATTTTTCCTGATAACCTATACCCTTTTCTACTATGGTTATTTTTTTGAGAATAAATATTTTTTTTTTATAAATAAAGTAGTTATACGCTTTGTACCCGAAAAAACCTACAACCAAAATAATGACCGTTACCCCGATGATATAAGCATATTTTAAAAAATATCTGCCATTAAATCCCTTGATCTTTTTTCTTGTACCGCTCCTTTTTTTATTCTTACTTTTCGATAATTGCATCTTCTATAATATCTTCTATTAACTCATTAAAACTTATACCCCTATTTTCGGCAATCATCGGAACAATGCTAAGTTCGGTGAGCCCTGGAAGAGTGTTAATTTCAAGCACATAGGCATCCCCTTTATCATTAAGCATAATGTCTGTTCTTGAAACCCCCTTGCATCCAATAAGTTCATGTGCACCGATGGCGGCAGATTCGCACGCGCTGTATTCTTCCTCACTTAAAATGGGGTCTAGTACATACTGGGTTTGTCCCTTTGTATACTTAGCGTTATAGGAATAAAAAGTATCATCCGGTTTCACTTCCACGCACCCAAGCGGCTTTCCCGAAACCACGGCAAATTGTATCTCCCTGCCCTTTATATATTCCTCCACTAGTACTTTATCGTCATATTTAAATGCATTATTTAACGCAATATTAAGTTCATCCCCTGCAGAACCGACGATCTGGCAACCTATGCTTGACCCTGAAGAATTTGGCTTAATAAAATAGGGTGGATCAAATTGGCTAAACTTGTCTTCAAGGACATCGCTTTTCTTGCCACTGCTTTCATCTTTTCCGACCAAAAAGAACCGAGGAGTTTTTAACCCATAATAATTAAGTATTATCTTTGATGTCGCCTTATTCATAGCAACGGCGCTAGCTTCCAACCCTGACCCCGTATAAGGAATGCCTGATAAATCAAGGGCGCCCTGCACCCTTCCGTCCTCTCCGAAGGTTCCGTGAAGGGCAATAAAACATACATTCATTTTTTTTAAATTTTTGTCAAAATTCTCATCTAAATCGAATGAAAAAACGTTATATCCCATTTCCGTCAAAGCGTTCAGAACAGCACTGCCGGTTTTGAGAGACACTTCTCTCTCGGCAGACCTCCCTCCCGTTAAAACACCGATTCGCAAATTTTTTAAATTATCTTTCATTTTAATTCCAGTATTAAAACCTATATCATTTTTATTTCCGTACTTAATGTTATACCTTTCCTCAGTAATACTGTTTTCTGAATACTTTCGATTAATTCGAGAACATCCTCTGCACAAGCTCCGCCTTTATTTATTATAAAGTTGGCATGCTTGTCCGAAATAGATGCATTCCCGCTGGAAAAACCCTTGAATCCGATCTCCTCAATAATTTTGCCGGCTGAGATGTCTGATGGATTTTTGAATATGCAACCTAAAGAATGCCGACCTAACGGTTGACTTGATTTTCTTTTCTTAAAAATCTTTATATTTTTCAATATATTCGGTCTATCCGAACCGACTAACGATAATGTTGCCCCAGTAATAAAATAATTTTCATTATCAACATCAACACCAAAATTACGATATGAAAATTTCAGATCTTTTTTTTCTATATTTAGCTTGACCCCATCTTTGGTAATAATATCCACATTTTCCACTATGTTACCAATAACATTTTCCTTTGATCCTGCATTCATCTTGATAGCCCCGCCTATGGTACCCGGAATTCCAAAGAAAAATTCACATCCGCTTAAACAATTCTTTATAGCATAATTTAGAACTTGTGATAATGTAACACCGGAACCGATCCTTAAATGTGTGCTAGATACAAGATTGACATTTTTTTTCTCCGAAGAATTTATTTCTTGTATGTGCGAAAACCCCTTCTTAAAAGATATAATAGGGACATTAATAAATCTGTTCTTGAAAAGCGTGTTCGTCCCTCTCCCTATTATCACGTAATCCTTTGAATTATTTCTTAACAGATCTATCACAAAAAGCAAATCATGTTCGTCCCTCGGAAAAATAATCACATCACAGTCGCCGCCTATTTTGATAGATGTATATAAAGACAAAGATTCATTCTCAATGAACTCTACATCCTTTTCCCTTAAACCACTTATTATTATGCCTAAATCATTATTATTCATATAATATATATAATTAAACGTTTAAAAATTAGACTGCCTCGCCTAAGGATGACCGTCTATCACGACCCGCCATGCTAAATTTTATCTCAGTAGCTTTATTCCTGCTACCGCTAACAAATTCGTCACAGCTTTTTGTTATATCGCCTGCGCCCATAAATATGACCATCTCTCCGCCTTTTAAAATGCTCGTCAAGCTAGACGGTATATCATTTTTATTCGGAATGTAATAAACACTTTTATGCCCGGCATGACGAATCTTTTCGCTTAGCGCAAGGGATGACACTCCCTCTATTGCGGTTTCTCCTGCCGAATAAACATCGGTAATTACGATAATATCAGCAATTTTCAACGCAACTACAAAATCTTCCATTAAATTTTTTACCCTAGAATACCTATGCGGTTGAAAAACGGCAACTAAATGTCTGCTCCAATTTTTAGCCGCCTTAAGCGTAGCCGTTATTTCTACGGGGTGATGAGCATAATCATCCACGACTATCAATTTATCGTCTTCCTTCTTAATCTGAAATCTTCTTTCGACCCCGTGAAAATTCTTTAGCGCCTTCTGGATATATGCTACCTTTATTCCTAGCTCAGTCGCCAACGTTATCGCCGCAAGAGCGTTATAAATATTATATATTCCCGGTACAAAAAGATTAAATTTACCTATAAGTTTACCCTTGGAATAGGCGTCAAAAACAGAGGCATTCTTCTCAAGCGCTATATTTAAGGCATAGTAATCAGCTTTATGTTCTATCCCGTAGGTAAAATATTTTTTATTAATTTCTGGAAAAATAGACTCTAATAATGGATTGTCTGCGCACAACACCGCAAAACCAAAAAAAAGGATATTATTCACAAACTCCTTAAAGGCTAGTTTTAAATTTTCTATATTGCCGTGATAACATAAATGTTCATTATCTATGTTCGTGACAACACAATAATCAGGCTTAAGTTTTAAAAATGAACCATCGCTTTCGTCCGCCTCTACTACCATAAAATTGCCCTTCCCCACCCTTGAATGCATGCCTATTCCGAAAACCTTTCCCCCGACAACAAAGGTCGGGTCAAGCCCCGCTTCTGCAAATATATTGGATATCATTGATGTCGTCGTCGTTTTTCCATGAGACCCTGCAATGGCAATTCCCTGTTTTAAGGATAGGAGCTCGGCAAGCATCTCTGCGCGTCCTAATACCGTAAGTTTGTTAGCTTTAGCACACATAAGTTCAACATTATCATCTTTAATTGCAGCAGAATAGACCACAACCTCTGAGCCTTTTATATTATTTGAATCATGCCCTATAAAGACTTTTCCGCCAATAGATTCTACCTTTTCGATCGTCTTGCTATGCTCTATGTCCGAACCGGTTACCGTGTAACCGGAATTGATAAGCACTTCGGCTATACCGCTCATACCTGAACCACCAATACCAATCAAATGAACCCTTTTGACGCCCTTTTTCATTCTAATGCTCCCTAAGTTTTAATTGACTTAATTTCAACTTTTGTCCAAAATTATACCGACTATCTTTGAAACTGAATCCCTAATTTCTATTTTTTTTATGCTATTACGCATATTATTTAATAACTTTCTATTATAGAATATTTTATCAATAGTTTGTAATAATTCTTCAGGAAGATTTTTATCATCTTTTGCAATATAGAAACAGCCTTTTCTCAAAAAAACCGATGCATTTTTTTCTTGGTGTTTTTTAGTAGCATACGGATAAGGCACTAAAATTGCAGGCATCCTCATGACTATTAGCTCCGATATGGTTCCAGCACCGGAACGAGATATCACAACATCGCTTTTTACATAGTAATCCGCTATATTTTTCGTAAATGCGAAAACTTCAAATTTTTCAATGGCGATTCCGCTGTTGTTGTAAAAATTTTTAACTGACTCGTAATCTCTATCACCGGTTTGATGAAATATCGTCAAATTCTTCAAGATATCATTGCTTAATAGTGACAACATGCTCATAACCGCCTTATTGAGCGAGGAAGCGCCCTGAGAACCGCCAAAAATAAAGACGGAAAGCCCTTTTTTAGCCTTATTTCCTGAAATACTGTTTAAATTAATATCGGCTGCATCTAAAACATTTTTTCTAACAGGATTTCCCGTAATTACAACCCTAGAAAGAGGCAAATATTTTTTTGTCTCTTCAAAGGATGCAAAAATGGTAACACCCAAAAGTCCTAATAATCTATTGGAAAGCCCCGGCGCAACATTCTGTTCCATTACTCCGCCCCTTATACCTCTTAACTTGGCCATAATAAGCGGTACAAAAGATATATAACCACCCAAACCAAGAACAAATTCAGGTTTTGTCCTTTTATAAATCATATTCATGTCTTTTGCGGCTTTAAAGAGACCTTTTATTGACTTAATTTTATTCATAAGACTTTTTCCCGAAAAACCCTTAACGTTTATTGTAAATAGCTCAAAACCATAATCATCTTTAATCCTGCTTTCTATCCCTTTTTCTGTTCCCACAAAGTAGGTCTTGACATCAGGATTAATATTTTTTAATTTCTCATAAACCGCAATGCCTGGAAACAAATGCCCCCCTGTACCCCCTCCGGCTATTATAATATTCATATTATCTATTTTTCCTCTTAACACCTTGCGAAGATATATTCAATAAGATCCCAATCGCAATGCACGAAGCAAGCATTGAACTTCCACCATAGCTTATAAACGGCAAGGCAAGTCCTTTAGTTGGCAAAGAACCAAGCACCACACCAATATTTATAAAAGCGCTCAAGGCGATAATAGAGGTGATGCCGTATGCAAGGTATGTTCCGAAAAGATCAGGCGCATTTATGGCAATTTTTAACCCCCTATATGCCAGAATCATATAAAGTGTAATAAATAATGCCACACCGACAAACCCCAATTCTTCCCCCACGGTTGAGAATATAAAATCAGAATAGGGGGTTGGTAGAAAAAACAACTTTTCCTTACCGTTTCCCAATCCTACGCCGTAAATCCCCCCTCTTGCGAACGCATACATAGACTGTACAATTTGAAAACCTATACCGGTTTTATCATGAAAAGGGTGAAGAAACGCAAGAATCCGATCCGTTCTATATGTTACTGTAAAAATAAGGAAATATGATCCAATCCCTCCTAATATAACGGTAAGAATAAGATACAAGAGAGAAACTCCGCCTGAAAATAGCATAATTATAGTAATAAGAAATAAAATAGACACCGTCCCAAAATCGGGTTCCTTTAAAAGCAAAATATCTAAAAAGCCCATGAATATAAGCGGGCTTATAAATATCAAAGAATAACGATTATTATCCAATATATCCTTTTTTCTCTCCAGAAAATTAGCTAAATATATTATAAAAACAATTTTTAAAAACTCAGAGGGTTCAATACTAAACGCTCTAAAATTCAACCATCTCCTCGATCCGCCCGCGCTGAGCCCTATATGGGGAACAAATACCAAAAACATTGCAACTATTATCAAAAATAAAATAATTCCATAAAATGATTTTAATACATGATAATCGTTCCTCATTAAGAATCCGATAAAAAATACGGATACTACAACATATATTATCTGCCTCATTATAAAATGGTAACTTACACCATACTTCACTATTGAGGACATAGCGCTAGTGGAATATACCATGATAAGACCCAGGGCTATAAGCATGACCGTCGTTAAAAATAATGTTATGTCATACTTTCTTATAAATACTCTTCCGTAATTAATCATAATTGGACTCTTAATAAAATTTTTAGCAGCCTTTATTTACATCAACAACCAGCATCGCTAAACCCGTCGGTGCGGGCAAGAATAGATATATAGCATTTTTTAAATACGTCTCCCCTTTCGCTATAATCCTTAAACATATCAAAACTGGAAGAAGCAGGGGAAAGCACGATTACCCCTTTATTAATTATTTTATTATCGCTCGTTAAATATAAAAATGATTTTTCAACGGCGTCCTTCATATCGTCCGCCATAATCAACTCAATATGCTCCTTAAGAACATCATATATGGCATTTTTTGTTTCCCCGATTAAAACACATGCCTTTATGCTATTTTTTATAGGCTGGGTCAGGCATTTATAATCAAAGCCCTTATCTTTCCCTCCCAGTATGAGCACAATATCCCGGTTGACATCATTATCATTATTAAGTGTTCTGATGGCGCTTATAACCGCCGCAGGATTTGTTGCCTTTGAATCGTCATAAAATTCTACGCCGCCTGTATTCCCTAAATATTCAAGCCTATGTTTCAGTGACCTATGTTCAATGAAGGACGAACGGATAACTTCCGGCGATACTCCCAATAAAGTCAAAGAACAAGCGGCAGCCAACATATCGTAAATAAGAAACCTGCTTTTATCTTTCGTATTCCCAAGTGGTATCGCAACATCAAAGCCAATGACATCCTTGAATCTTAAGTGAATGGTATTATCTTTGAAATATGCATCACACTTACTTTCATTTGAGCCAAACAAGATAGCCCTGGAACCGACAACCCCCTTTAAAATATTCGTATTGTAGTCGTCATAATTTAAAATAGCGACATCACTATGCTCAAGATTTTTAAATAATTTATATTTTGTAAGTCTGTATTCGTCAAAATTTTTATACCTATCTAAGTGGTCATCTTCCACATTAAGTAACACCGCAATGCTAGGTTTAAAATCGTAAATCCACTCAAGCTGAAAACTGGAAACCTCCAGGATAAAATCATCAAAACTTTTTATACCGGAAATAAAAGGAACTCCGATATTGCCTCCGACAAATGTAGTCTTACTTAAACCTGCCCTACTAACAGCTTCGTCACAAAGGGTAGTTGTCGTCGTTTTCCCATTTGTGCCTGTTATAGCTAAAACCTTTGCCTCTTTACGCCCTTTTGACTTTAATGCCTTATAGGCAAATTCGATTTCACTGTAAATTGGAATATTATATTTTTTAAGTTTTAAAACCATTTTATGGTCTCTTTCTACGCCTGGACTAATTATGCACTGGGTCATTCCCTCTGATATTTTTGCGGAAAGGACATTGTCATCTATTTTGTTGAAAATTGCAGGGGCGCCGTAGCCCCTTGAAACTCCAATTTTGCTAATCTCTTCGTTTGTCAGCGCATCATCGTATATCAATACATCATCGTTAACACCGGGATAGGAAAGATCGTTGTCCATTGAAGTAATATAATCATAAACCGCCTTCCCCGTTTTACCATAACCCAAGATCAGCGTGTTCATTAAAAAATCCTCAATTTCAAGGTTAATAGGGCAAAAATGGTCAATATTAAAGATATAATCCACAGTCTTATTATAATCTTTGCCTCGTGCATCCCTTTTATTTCAAAATGATGATGTATCGGGGCCATCTTAAATATACGTTTCTTTCTTAGTTTATATGAACCCACTTGAAAAATTACACTTAACGCCTCCGAAACAAACACAAATCCTATTACCACAAGAAGTATCTCTTGCCTTGAAACTATTGATACATAACCTAGAATAGCCCCCAAGGATATTGACCCAACATCCCCCATAAAGACAGATGCAGGATAAGAATTAAACCATAGGAAACCAATAGACGCCCCGAACAATGCGGCACATAAAATAACGATTCCACCTATATTTTTTATATACGGTATAGACAAATAGCTTGCAAATATATAATTGGAACTTAGGTAAGCAAATACAAGATAGCCGGCAATAGAGATAGCAAAAACACCCACGGCAAGACCGTCAAGCCCATCTGTAAGGTTAACAGCATTAGAAGTGCCAACAATGATAAACGACGCAAATATAATGAAGTATGGGCCTAAATTTAGATAATAGTCCTTGACGAAGGGAATAACGACGATAGACAAGGATTCGTCATGCAGATACAGGACAACAGACACTAACAGCGCTACTAAACTCTGTAATGTAAACTTATATTTACCCCTCAACCCCTTGGAAGAACTGCCTTTTAATTTTAAATAATCATCCGCAAAGCCTATTAATGCATAACAAAAAAGCGTAAATAAGCCTATGTATAGATAAAAATTATAAAGTTTAGTAAATAATAATACTGGAATTACAACACTGAAAAGAATCAAAAACCCTCCCATCGTCGGGGTACCCTTTTTTTTCGTTATATGGGATTTTGGACCGTCATCCCTGACAATCTGGGAAATATGCATCTTTTTTAAAAATTTAATAAATAATTTGCCAAACGCAATAGATAAAATTAAAGACAAGATTATAGCATAAGACATTCTAGTTGTAATATGTTCGAAAAAATCATGGTTCAAACTTATCATAAATATTTCCCCTCATAGATGTAAATCAAAGTACTCCTCTAATTTCATTCCTCTTGAACCTTTTATCAAAATAATGCTGTTTTTTTTATCCAATTTTGAAAATTTTTCCTTAAAAACGCCTTTATCATTAAATAAAAATAGTTTATTAATATCGAATCCTGCCTCTTTAAGCCCCTCTTTTACATTGTCGCAGTAATTGCCCTTATAAAAGATATAATCCGCAACCCTAGCGGCAGACATGCCGATGTTAAAATGCTCTGCCTTGGAAGATTCTCCCAGCTCCAGCATATCCCCTATAATTAATATCTTTTTTTGATCTGCATAATAATCGTTTAGCAGATTCATCGCCGCTTTAAATGAATCGGGGTTAGAGTTATAAGCATCATGAATTAGGGTGTAACCTTCCGGCGCATTATCTACGATCTGCATTCTTCCGCTAGGAGGATTAAAACCCTCTAGAACCATAACGGAAAAATCTATATCGACCCCGCAAACATACCCTATTAAAAGCGCGCAAAAGAAATCGGATATTAAATGTTTTCCCTTGAATTTAATTTTTGCATAATATTTTTTACCCTTAAACTGAAAGGTTAGGCCCGTATATTTTTTTTCATAATTAATACTGCCGCACACAATATCTGCCACTTCTTTTTGCTCAAAGCTATAAGAAAGGAGATTAAGGCCTTGTATTTTATTATATTGCCCGCTAAGTGCTTCATCATCTAAGTTCAATATTAAATGAGAGTTTTCTTTTAGATTTGAAGTTAGAGATAATTTCTCTTCCATAACACCATTTATGTCCTTAAACTCTAAAAGATGAGATTTACCAATATTTATTATCGCACCAACATTTGGTATTATAATTTCTGCAAGTTTTTTTATTTCTCCCTTTTTATTTGTTCCAATTTCCAGAACAAGAAAATTGTGACTCCGATTTAATCCTAATATAGTTTTTGGAACACCGATTAGATTATTAAAGTTACAAATATTTTTCAGAACTGCATCAAAACCATACTTTTCCGATAATATTTTGTGAACCATATCCTTTGTTGTTGTCTTGCCACAAGAACCGGTTATTGCAATCTTTTTATTTAAGCTGAATTTATCTAAATACATCTTGGCTATTTTACCGTAAGCATCAACAGTGTTTTCAACTGCTATGATAATTTTATCGGGGTAACATGATATATCGTAGTTTTCGAGAAAAGCCCATGAGACAATAGCACAGGGCGCTCCTCTCTTAAAAACACCGCCTATAAAGTGCTCTCCGTTGAATATCTTGCCAGTAAAGGCTACAAAAATAGAATTTTTTGAGAATTCTTCCCTTGAATCCGTAAATATTTCGTTAAAAACAAACGGACATGTCCCGTCCCCTGCAATTATCAGTTGTCCGCTCACGCAATCTACAATTTCGTCAAGCGTAAAATTATATCCTATCTTCATAGAATTTTAACACTTCCTCTTTATCGCTAAAATGATGTTTATTTTCTTTTATTATCATATAGTCTTCATGCCCCTTTCCTGCTATCAGAACAATATCTTTAATTTCCGAAATGGATAGAGCAGCCCTTATCGCAACAGATCTATCTTTCAGAATAGTGTAAATATGCTTGCCTTGAATGTTTTCAATTTTATTTTTAGCCTCTTGGAAATTTATATTCAAAAAATCAATAAATACCGCGTCTCCTATCCCTATTTCTATCTCCCTTATTATAGACAACTGTTCCTCATTTCTAGGATTATCAGATGTAATTATGGTGATATCAGCAATATCCGTTGAGTGTTTGCCCATAAGAGGCCTTTTCCCTTTATCTCTATCCCCACCGCATCCAAAAACGCTTATCAATCTACCACTGCCAATCTTTCTCAATGTAGATAGAATCCTTTCAAGGGCATCATCGGTATGCGCATAATCTACGCATATTAAGGGGGTTTTAGTATCTTTGATATTTATCCTTTCGACCCTGCCCGGAACATTTGTTAGATCTTTCACACCGCCAACTATGTAATCGTCGTGAACAGATAAGGCATAAGCTGCAGAACATGCAGCTAGTATATTATAAACGTTATAAGTCCCTATAAGCTTTGAAGAGATATTTAATTTCTTAGATTCGGACGGCAAAATAACATTAAATTTCAATCCGTCTTTAGAATAAGATACGCCTTCTGCAGATATATCGCTATTCCCTCCTATGCCGTAAGTTATAATCTTAATATCTGTAGATAGACCCATTTCCTTTCGCAATTCCTTGATTAATCTCTTTCCATAGAAATCATCGTTATTTATTACAGCAAACTTTTTGCTCTTATCGCTCTGCAAAAGTATCTCCGAGAATAATGTTTTTTTCGCTTGGTAGTAATCCTCCATATCCTTATGGTAATCAAGATGGTCACGGGTTAGGTTTGTAAAAATAGCCACATCACATGCAATCCCGTAAATCCTATCCTGGACAAGGCCATGCGAAGAGACCTCCATAACGCAGTGGGTTATGCCAAAACTTACCATGTCGTTCATTATTTTATTTAATATGTAGGCGTCGGGCGTAGTATTGCCTGAACTTATTGCGTTACCCCCAGTTTCATAGCCTATAGTTCCCAGAAGCCCCGTACCATTCCCTGCATTCGTTAAAATGGATTTTATCAGAAATGTAGTAGTCGTTTTTCCATTGGTTCCTGTTACACCGATTACGCACATTTTTTGACTGGGATTTTTAAAAAAGTTTTTGGAAATACTTGCGTAGACCTTGAGGGCGTCCTGCGCAAGTATTATTGTAATATTTTTATCTTTCAATTTCCCATAATCGTCTTTGCCGATTTCATTAATCAATATCGCAACCGCGCCATTAGAAACTGCATCTAAAAGATAGATATTAGAATTAACAGCAGTCCCCTTTCTTGCGGCAAATATGTATCCTGCTTTCACCTTACGCGAATCATTGGATATCCCCTTAATATCCATATTTGTAGCGCCGCGTACTGCGATATTTAAACCATTATCTATATCTTTTACGATATCTTGAAGTTTCATAAACGATTACCGTTTAATATCTAAATTTAAGGACAATACTTTTTTTGCCGCTCATATTCGAACCGGCCTTTATGCTTTGATAATATAAAAAACCAGTGCCTTGAATCTTTATTTGAATATTATATGTTCCTATCAAGCTTAATACCTTATGTATAGTATAGCCGTTCAAATCAGGCATTGTTCCATTTACATACCTTTTGAGTGCAGCTAATTTTTTTCTATTGAACAGGGCTCGCTTTGACGCAAACCTACCCGCATCGTTAGTCGATTTTTGCTTTTGCTGTCTATTATATGACCTCTCCATTGGATATATATTTAATATATTTAATGCATTTTTAAATACATCCTTGACTACCGGAGCACTCACTGCCCCGCCATAGTAGCTTATTTTAGACGGCTCTTCCTGAACAACGATCATAGCCAACTTTGGATGTTTGTACGGGACAAAGGCCATAAAAGAAGCGGTATATCTGTTTTTATAATAACCGCCTGTTTTAGGATCGGCGACCTGACCAGTCCCTGTTTTTCCGGCAACCTTAAAATTTATCAGCTTTGCGTATTGACCCGTTCCGCCCTTAACAACCAGCCGCATCATATATTTAACCTCTTTATCAACTTTAGCTGTAATTATTTTATTTAGAGCCTTAGGTTTACCGCTATAGACAATCTTGCCGTAAGAATTTATAATCTTTTTAATAATGTATGGCCTTACCACATATCCGCCATTTGCTATCGCCGAAAGCCCAACTATTTCCTGGAGTCCGGTAACGCTTATGCCTTGACCGAAGGCCATTTCACACAGACTTATCCTATGCCACTTATTTAACGGCTTCATTATTCCATTTGCCTCGCCTAAAAGTCCCGCATGGGGGGTATGACCAAACCCCCAAAGACTGAGCCAGTCGTAAAATGCTATCTTGTTAAATTTCATGCCAATTTGGCATTCGCCGACATTACTTGAATATTCAACTATCTGATTGACGGTTAAATAACCGAACCATTTTTCAACATCGTGCACGGTCACCCCGTCTACGGTATATGCCCCGTGATGCCCATCAAACACAGTGTCCGGTTTTACAAGCCCATCCATAAGCGCGGCGGCTACTATGAACGGTTTCATAGTCGAACCCGGTTCAAAATCGTCGGTAACAGCTCTATTTCTCCAGTATTTTGCAGAGTAACGCCAGTAATGATTTGGATTAAATTCCGGATAATTTGCCATTGCAAGAATGGCTCCCGTATTTGGATTCATGAGTATTGCAAAAGCGCCTTTTGAGCCTGCCGCCTTAGCCTCCTTATCTAAATAATATTGCGTAACAAACTGTAACTGTTTGTTTATAGTTAAATAAATATTATCTCCGTGGGTCGCCCTTCTAAGCCCGAAACCTTTCATGAATATATACTGTCCTAAACCATCGTGTAAAACCTTTAATACATGTTTGCTACCCTTTAAAAATTTATTATATTTATACTCTATTCCCGATAAACCGTTATCATTAATACCGACAAAGCCTAAAACATGTGCCAACAATGTCCCGTTAGGATAGTATCTTACAGGCTGCCTAACTATAATGACCCCGTTAATATGTAATTTTTCAACATCATTTGCAATATGTCCCGATACTCTCCTTTGGATCCATGAAAATTGAACATTACGATTTAATATCTTGATTACTTTCCTAAAGCTGATTCCTAATAACCTTGACAACCTTTCTGCATTTTTAAGTTTATGCCTTACCATTAAAGGGTCAACGGCAACTCCTTTAATATTAACGCTCGTTGCAAGAACGCTACCGTTAGACGAATAAATATTCCCTCTCTTAGGTGTAAAATATACCTCCACATGAAACTGCCGATGGGCAAGTAATCTCAATCTCCTCCCTTCGATTACTTGGAGATTAAATGCCCTTATTATTAATAAACCGCCCAAAATTACTAAGACTGTGAAACCAATCAGCATTCTTAGTCTCAAGGTTGTTTTCCATAGTCTAATCATTGACCATTATGATTTCGCCCTCTTTTGGATAAACAAAACCCATCTTTTTAGCAATTCTATAAATCCTTGAGGGTGAACTTAACGCCGTTTTTTTAATTACAAGTTCCTTGTGTTTATGTTCAAGTCTTGATTTAACAACATTTAACTTGTTTATATCATATCCAAGTTTTATGCTTTCCATAGTCGTCCAAACATAAAACATGCCCAGTATAGTAAATATTATTATCGAAACGATGAAATACGGTTTTATTTTAGACATGACGAAAAGCCCTCAATTTTGCACTTCTAGATCTTGGATTAGCCCTAACCTCTTCACTCGACGGCAATAGTGGCTTTTTAAACAACGGCGTAAAATTTACATTGCCCTTAAAAATATTTTTAACGATTCTGTCTTCCCCTGAGTGAAAGGATATAACAACTACAACACCTCCCGGATTCACTACATTGTCAAGTTTTTCCAAGCACTCCGTTAATGAATCGTATTCTTTGTTCACGAAAATCCTTAACGCCATGAATGTTCTGGTGGCGGGATTTATCCTTAATTTTCCGGAACCTTTAAAGAATGCCCTCCTTATAACATCTCTTAACTCAATGGGGGTCTCTATTCTCTTTTTTTTTCTATATTCTACAATCTTCCTTGCTATTCTCCTCGAATGCCTTTCGTCTCCCAGCCTCCATATGATATCCGCAATAATTTTTTCGGGATAATGGTTCACAATTTCGTAAGCGGTCAGATTATCATCCTTATTCATTCTCATATCGATATCACCCTCTTCGCTAAAGCTGAATCCCCTACCACCTTCAAGCTGTATAGAGCTTATGCCAAGATCAAAAACTACTCCGTCAACACCTTCGAAATCCGATTCCCTGACTATGTCGTCTATTCTGTTGAAATTTGAATGAAACAGTTTAAATCGTTTTTTATCAAATTCTTTCTCAAGTTCAATTTGCACATTTTTAACCGCGCATTCATCCCTGTCGATTCCAATTAAAAAACCGTCAGGGGAAGAGATACTTAATATTTCTTTAGAAAACCCGCCGCCACCGATAGTACTATCTACATATACCCGTCCCCGCGCTATATTTATAATTTCAACAGTCTCGCCTAACATTACAGGCACATGTCTTGAGTCTTCCATATAGTATTTAAATCTAAATATTTAAAACCCAATTTGGGCCATTGTGGCGGCAATTGAATCAAAATTAGTTTTCGCACTTTCAAAGTTTGTGTCCCATAGATCTTTATTCCATATTTCAAATCTGTTTATTATTCCGACGAGTACAACCTCTTTGTCTATATTTCCGCTAATTTTAAGTGATTGCGGGATAAGAAATCTATCCATTTTATCAAGTTCGAGTTCAGATGCCCCTGAAAAAAAATATCTCAAAAATTCTAGGACATCTTTCTGCATAGAAGGAAGTTTAAGTGCTTTGTTTTCTAATTTACGCCACTCCTCGATGGGATAGGCAACAAGACACTTATCAAGATTGGTGAGCACAAGCGTGGTATTGTTAAAATTTGACATAAGTGACTCCTTAATCTTACATGGAAGTTTAACTCTACCTTTATCGTCAATTGAATGAATATATCTTCCGCTAAACATAAAATTAAAAATATTTAAATATAATTAAGTAGTTACCACTTTTTACCACTTTTTACCACATATAAATAATATTATTGATTTTAGTAAAAGTCAAGTGAATTGAATAAAAAAATTATTAATCTGCCGATAATCACACAAAAATTGCCCACGACAATCCTCTGAAGCGCACTAATTAATTGTAAACACAACGGATTAATAATTTTTGAAGTTTTATATTTTTAGAACAAATAAATGGCAGGTAAATTTTTTAAAGAGAGATATTGCCGTTTCGCACCACAAATGCGGTATCCTTATTAGGCAAACAAGTATCCTTCAAGCCAATCTTTTAAATGCGTTTTTTTCAATTCGAGCAATCTATTAGATTCTCTGATATTGCAATCGCAAATATTATCGTACTTTAGCATTTTAATCTGTTCGGATGTTACAGGCAGGTTCTTGACATGGAGCAATCTTTCGAGAATTCCTAATGACCCTTCCGCTATAAAATATGGCGCATGAATTTTTAATTTCTTTGGCGGGGATAACTCCATAATTAAATCTATTATACCATCAAAGGTGTAAATATCGGGACCGCACAACTGAAAAACCCTATTTATTGTTTTTTCATTATACAAAGAATTATTGTATGCATCCGCAACAGAAAAAACATCCACGGGAGCAAGCTTATTCTCCCCTGACCCGATCACCGGAACAACTAACTTTGTCTTTATTAACCTTATGATATCATCAAAAAAGGCCGCGTTATCACCAAAAATCAGAGAAGGACGAAAAACTGTCCATTTCAGACCTGAATCTTTAACAATTGCCTCTCCCTTATATTTTGTAGAAAAGTATTCCGAATCGTTTTCGTTCGCACCAAGTGCGCTCATATGTATAAATCTATCTATGCCGTTTTTTTTTGCTAGTTCAAGTATGATTTTAACATAATCTACATGGATTTTTTGGAAGGAAAAACTGCGCAGGCTCTTTATTGTTCCTATAAGATTTACTATAGCATCAAATCTATTATTTGATAAAAAAACATCCAATGCGTCTTTGTTTTCAATATCCCCCTCGAAAACATCAAAACCGATATCTTTTAACCTCGGAATGTTCTTTCTATTGCGTACTAAAAGCGTAACAGATGCACCTGAGGATTTTATTTTTTCGGATACGACCGAACCGACAAAACCTGTTCCGCCGGTAATAAAGATCCTCATATGTCCCGCCTTATTTTATATCCTTGTAATTAAAATAATGAATGGCTTCCACGTACCTGACGGTTCCGGTCTTAGACCTCATAACGACGGAATAAGTCTTAGCCCCTCCTTGAAAAAATTCTACGCCCTTAAGGTAATCACCACTGGTAACACCGGTAGCAACAAATATAACATCTCCAGCCGCAAGCTCATTGATGTTATATATCTTGCCCAAGTCCTTTATTCCCATCTCAAGAGCGCGCTCTTTTTCTCCTTCATTTCTAAAAGAAAGCTTGCCCTGCATATCTCCGCCAACACACCTTAACGCCGCCGCGCCAAGAACACCCTCTGGAGCTCCGCCGGTACCCAAAAGAACATCTATACCGGAATCCTCCTTCGCGGTAGCTATCGCACCTGCAACATCCCCGTCTTGAATCAGTTTAATTCTTGCACCAGTCTTTCTTACCTCTTCAATCAAACCCTTATGCCTTTCGCGATCAAGAATAATAACAGTTAAATCTTCGACATATCTATTTAAGGCCTCGGCAATTCTATGAAGATTCTCGGTAGAAGAAAGATTAATATCAATAACTCCCTTTGCCCTGGGACCAACGGCTATTTTTTGCATATACGTATCAGGAGCATGAAGGAAATTTCCACTGTCTCCTATTGCCATAACAGCTATAGCATTTGCTATGCTATTCGCCGCCAACGTCGTTCCTTCCAACGGATCGACTGCTATATCAACTTTTTGCCCATTACCACTTCCAACCTTCTCTCCGATATAAAGCATAGGGGCTTCATCTCTTTCTCCCTCGCCTATTACAATCGTTCCATCTATGTCTACATACTCGAGAGAACTCCTCATTGACTCAACTGCTGCTTTGTCAGCGGCCTTTTCGTCTCCCCTGCCTACAAACCTAGACACGGATATGGCAGCATGCTCCGTGACCCTAGCAAATTCAATTGTTAATGCTTTATCATCCACGACTTATCTCCCTAATTTATGTACTTAACTTTTATACGCGTTCCGGTACGCCGTCATATTCGTGAAGATCAGGAGATAACCTCCTAAAGGGCTTTTCTCTGAGCCACTCTTCAAAAACTTGACCAACAAGTCCGCAAGAGCGAGCAATTATAAAGAAACCCTTTCCTAGCCTATAATCAAAACCCATGTCTGAAATTATAGCAGCAATACAACCATCAACGTTCAACGGAAGTTTTCGCTCCGGTTTTTTGATCTTAAATTCATCCCCGATCGCCACAGCAAGCTTAACATAGTTGCCGCCAAAATTTAAGTCTCCCGCAACCTCAAGAAGCCTTTTTGTTCTTGGATCAACCGTATGCAATTTATGCCCATAGCCAGCAAGTCTTTTCTTGTTTCTAGCAGCATCATCAACAATATTTTTCGCCATTTCTTTAATATCTACATCACTAATGGCTTCCTTGTCTTTTAAATAATCCTGAAACATTTTCGCAGACTTCTCTATTGCTCCTCCGTGAGAATCCCCTAATGTAAGAATTCCACCCGCTACTGCAACATTGAGTGCATTTCCGCCGGAAAAAATAGTCCTAGCGGCAACGGATGACGGCGTAGCAATACCGGCATCTATACACGAAACGAAAATAGCATCCAGCATTTTTGCCTCATTACGCGTTGGCATTTCACCCTTTAAAAGTAAAAAACAGACCTCAGCGTAAGATTTATTTCCAATTAAACTATCAAGGTTGTAACCTCTGATAAGAATCTTTCCGTCCTGGTTAGACGTAATGGCAGTCCGCCACTCTTTTTTAGAATTTATTTCGGACACAGGTATAACTCCTCTATCTAAAAATTTTAATATTATAAAAAAACCTTTTTCTACCTACACTCTATAATAATCATAATGTGCTGTACAGAGGCTTAATTTCATCAGAGGAACCATCCTTAAAATCCCTTTTAACCCCAAGTGAAATCAATGCATTAATAAGCTCATGATAAAACTTTGCAACCTTAATAGTACCCGTTTTTTCACCTACTTTTTCTAATATTTTTATCTTGTCGGTTGCCTTCCCCATACCCCTTTCTACAATTGCACCCGCATGTCCGAAGGAAACTCCATCCGGCATATTTTCCTGAAATACTCCTGCAACAAAAACGGCTAAGGGTTTAGTGTAACCACCATTAGTTACAAGTTCAGCAACCTGCTCTTCATACGTACCTCCAGGCTCACCCATTATGACGCAAGCCTGAACACTTTTATCCCTTTCCAACTCAGGCAAAATATCCGCAAAAGTCGTACATGCAATAACATCGCCGCCCACAGCCAAAGCCATATATATACCGAAGCCCCTTCTTTTTAACATTTCAGATGTAGTAACCGTAAGCCCGCCACTCTTTGAAAGGACTACAATAGAGCCGTCCCTAAAAGCAACACTAGGATCCTTACCCCCGATTGCACCTATTCTGCCAACAGATGGAACAAAACACCCTAAGGACGTTCCTCCTATGACAGTAACCCCTTTTTCTCTGGCAAGCTCGTATATTATAATGGAATCCCTAATAGGAACATGCTCCGTGACAATATATATTAATTTAATACCATTATCTATTAACTCATAAACAGCATCAAGCACTGATGTAGGAGGAACATATATTAGCCCAACATTCACCGACATCTTTAATTCTTTAATTTGTAAAGCATTATTTACGGTATCAAAAACGGGAACAGGACAGTCATCTCTCAGGACTGTTCCGCCCTTGCCCGGGGTTACGCCACACTTTACAATGCCGGGATAAAGTCTTTCGGATTCTATAACAACTTGAGATGCCTCTCTTCCCGTTATTCCGATTACTATAACTCCTGTGCCGTCATTCAAATATTTAGTGCCTTTCATGTTCTTAGTCTCCAATCATACAATATTTTTAGATGTTAAAATCTCGTAAAGTTTTTGCGGCGCCTCCGTAAGCGGAAGCTCCGAATCATATATTACAGCTTTAATGTTATTTTTTTTAAAGCAATCATTAAGCATCTTTAGCCCCTTCTCGTATTCAGGACCACTTCGCCTAACTACCCATACCAGTCCCTCTGGGAATATTCCGTCCTTTTTCATCTCTTCGATAGCAGATACAAGGCCTTCACCCAGCGTAACATCTATTCTCGTGTTACTCGCTGTTCCGCCACACACCAAAATGGCCTTCAAGCCAGGCTTTGAAAGGATAATTTTTGAAATTTTATTCATCTTTTCTGCCGGAGGGTTTCCGCCGATGTCAGTAAGGTTGGCAGGCTTTAAACCTAATGCAAAAACCGTCTCTGCAGTAATAGTCGAACCGCCACCCCCAAATGTCATAAGGCCGATATCTCCATCTAATTCAACATAGGAACCGGCTTTCCCCCTATGATCATCCCTGTCTATTAAATGTGCCGCAACCTCTCTTTTTGTGAGAGGCCTACCCATTGCGCCTCGAGCAGTATAGACTTTAGATGGAGCAATTCTTGCGTCATCATCTATCATGGTTACGGCATCTATAGCTAAAATCTTTTGTTTTCCAGAGTTTACCTTATCACCGGCAATTATTAGAGGATTGACCTCTAAAAGCCTTGATTCAGAATTCCAAAACCCCTTGTACATATTCGCAATAACCTCGGAAAGCTGCCTTAATACAGCCTTGTCATCAAATCCAATCTGCAACAAATGCTCCCTCACCTTGTACGGAAAAAGTCCTACAAGAGGATCTATCTCGAAAGCAAATATTTTAGATGGGTCTTGCTCCTCGATATCCATCCCACCCTGAAGTGAAATAGCAAAAACTGGACGCCTAGGTTTTGAAGAATATGAAAAACTCACATATATTTCCTTTATAATGAGTGCCTTTTCTTGTATAATAACGCTCACGGGTTTTTCTCCGTAAACTTCCGCCTCCATTAGTGCCAAAACATGCTCATTAGCCTCGTCTCCCGTATTGGCAAACTTGACGGCGCCAGCTTTCCCCCTTTTTCCCACAAGCACCTGAGACTTAATAACAACGTCTCCGTATTGTTCAACAAAATCAGATACATTTTGCCCAGGATGTTGAACAACTAAGTATTTTGGGGTAGGAACGCCATACTTCTTAAATATAGTGTCGTATGTTTCGTACTCGTAAAGTTTCATAAATAATAATCCCCTTGTTCTGTTTTACATATTTTCTGCAATTCTTTCAGCAAATTGCGAACATTTAACCTTTATAGAACCATCCATCTGCCTTGCAAGATCATAGGTAACATATTTCTGTTCTATTGTCTTGTTAAGCCCTTCTTCGACGCGGTCAGCAGCCTCGTTCCAACCCATATGTTTTAACATCATCACAGCCGATAAAATCAACGAAGACGGATTCGCCTTATCTTGATTTGTATATTTAGGAGCACTTCCGTGCGTTGCTTCAAAAACGGCTATCGTATCGGACATATTAGCACCCGGCGCCATGCCAAGCCCGCCTACTTGGGCGGCTAAAGCGTCAGACATATAATCACCGTTAAGATTAGGTAAGGCTAAGACAGAATATTCGTCGGGACGCAAGAGTCCTTGTTGAAACATGGAATCGGCAATCCTGTCTTTTATTATTATTTTGTCCGTAGGACCGGTAACATCGCTTTCAAAAACCACCTTATCACCGAACTCGGACTTTGCAATTTCATAGCCCCAATCCTTGAACGCTCCTTCGGTATATTTCATGATATTGCCCTTATGAACTAAGGTAACATTAGATTTATTATTGTCTATAGCATACTGAATAGCCTTCTTAACAAGTCTTTGTGATGCGAAACGCCCCATCGGTTTTATTCCTATAGCAGCATCATCTCTGATTTTTCCTTTTACATTAGGATCTAAATCTATCAAAAAATTTCTGAGTTTTTTTACCTCTTCACTACCTGACATAAATTCTATGCCGGCATAAATATCTTCTGTGTTTTCCCTATATATAACCATATCTACTTTTTCAGGATGTTTGACCGGCGAAGGTATTCCTTTATAATATTTTACCGGCCTGACACAAGCGAAAAGATCAAGCTTCTGACGAATAGTCACATTTAATGATCTAAATCCCCCGCCTATCGGTGTGGTCAACGGACCTTTAATACTTACGGCATATTCCTTAAGTGCCATCAATGTATCCTCAGGCAGATACTGTCCTTCTCCATATTTTCCAATCGACTTCTCGCCCGCATAAATCTCAAACCAATTAATATTTTTTTTACCGCCGTAGGTTTTTTTAACAGCCGCATTAATTACGATACGCATAGCTCTGGTCAAATCTGCCCCGATCCCGTCACCTTCGATAAAAGGGATAATAGGGTCATCTGGAACTTCAAACTTGTTTGGTCCTAAAACCTTAATCTTCGAACCCTCTTTGGGTTCCTTAATCTTTTGATATGATGCCACGAACTACCTCCTCGTAATCCACCTAAGTTAATGTTGAAAGAATCAAAATTTAAACTCCGGATATTATAGTAAAACATCTTTTTAAAATCAAGTAAAAAGTAAAATTACTTAGTTTATATGAATAGAGACAGCTCTATTTGAACTCTTCAAATGAATTCACGAAGGCACTAAACAATAATGGGCCGGAAGAGAAAAATAGACCACTGCTTTGCGCCATGACTTCAGAATAAGCATTAGAACAATATTTACTTTTTGTGCCCTTCATCGCTGTCGAATATCCACAAAACGGCACCGGCTCAGGCGTATGTTTTTTAAGTTCTACGCGGTTATAATGATCGGGCGATATCATTATAGTGTATTCATTATATTTCTTAAGGCCTTCAACAACCCCGCCAACAATAAATTTATCGAAATCCTCTATAGCTTTTATTTTATTTGATATATTTCCCTCGTGAGATGCCTCATCGGGGGCTTCGACATGTATATAGACAAAATCACCTGATTTTAACGACTCCATGCCATGAATGACCTTACCCTTGTAATCGGTATCAAGATATCCCGTCGCTCCCGGAACATTCACGACATCAAGCCCTGCATATTTTCCGATACCTTTTACTAAATCTACAGCAGAGATAACCGAACCGTCTATGCCATAAATCTCCTTCATAGGCGGCATAGACGGTTTATATCCCTGCCCCCACAACCATATGGAATTTGCGGGTAATTTACCCATCTGTATCCTTTTTAAATTTTCGGGGTGATTATTAAGGATAACGCCCGCTTTTTCCATAATATCCAATATTTCCTTGCTACCGGTACCATACGGAAGATACTCGGCAATGTTTAAGTCTGGTATATCATGTGGAGCAACCGTATTTAACCCATCTACATTTATATTGCGCACTGTCATTAAGTGTCTATAACTAACGCCGGGATAGAAATTAACCCTATCATTCCCTAATTCCTTTTGAAATGTTTGCATTATTTTAGCGGCGCTCTCCGTATCTATATGACCGCCCGAGTAATCTTTCATTATCTTATTGCCTTTCTCTTCCGATATATTGACAAAATTAAGCCTGAATGCAACATCCTCTGCCCCAAGCTTAACCCCCATACTCGCCGCCTCTAACGGTGACCTTCCTGTATAATATTTGACCGGATCGTATCCCAATATAGACATTGAGCCTATATCACTCCCAGGCAGACAGCTGTCGGGAATAGTTTTTATCAGACCGGTAACCCCATTGCTTGCAATATTATCCAGATTCGGGGTATCGGCAGACTCCATGGGGGATTTCCCGCCAAGCTCTCTTAGCGGAAAATCCGCCATGCCGTCTGGGCATAAAATAACATACTTATGATTATTCATATGTATAAAATAATCCTCCCAATAATTTTATGGTTTATAATTGTAATTTACGGCTCAGGCTAATCCCATGACCTTTAACACGGAACGCTTGTCACAACTGACAACAAGCGGTTCTTTAGAAACCTTTATCGCATTTCCGGGATCCTTAAGTCCGTGACCCGTCAGCGTCAGGACGCAAACATCACCTTTATTAAAAAAATCTCTGTTATTTAATTTAATAAGCCCTGCGAGCGTTATAGCAGAAGCCGGTTCACAAAATACACCTTCACTTGAAGCCAACATAGAATAAGCCTTTAATATCTCTTCGTCACTGACAGCTTCTATTACACCTCCAGAATTGTCTCTCGCGGCGACGGCTTTTTGCCAGCTTGCAGGATTACCTATTCTTATAGCGGTTGCAACAGTGTGGGGCTCTTTAACTATATGATCTAAAACTATCGGCGCAGCACCCTCTGCCTGAAAACCAAGCATTTTAGGTAGATTGTCTACCTTCCCCGCTTTAAAATATTCATTATATCCGTTCCAATATGCGGTTATATTTCCGGCATTTCCAACGGGAAGAATATGGTAATCTGGGGCGAAACCAAGCTCATCAATAATCTCAAAGCTGGCGGTCTTCTGACCCTCAAGCCTATATGGATTTACTGAATTAACAAGCGTAACATCATATTCGCTTGCAATTTCTCTTGTAATAACCAGAGCCTCATCAAAATTACCCTGTATCTGTATAACAATAGAGCCGTGGGCAAGTGCCTGAGAAAGCTTACCAGAAGCAATCTTTCCTTCCGGAATCAGGACGAACGACTTTATACCGGCCCTTGCGGCATAAGCAGAGGCGGAAGCGGAAGTGTTTCCCGTAGAAGCGCAAATAACGGCCCTAGAGCCTTCTGACACAGCCTTGGAGACGGCCATAGTCATGCCCCTATCCTTAAACGAACCGGTCGGATTTAATCCCTCATACTTGAAATATATTTTTAAATCAGGATTTATAAGTTTATAAATGTTTCTTGACTTTATTAAAGGGGTATTGCCTTCCAAAATGGTAATAATATGCTTGTTGTCTATTTCGGGCAAAAACTCCCTATATCTTTTTATTATCCCATCATAACTCGGCACTATCAAGATTCCTCCACTTTTTTACACATCCCTCGTAACTCTTATACCTATGATCAAAAAATAAAAGCTAGTTGACACTGTCCTCTATCCTTAAAACAACGGTTTTTGCGGAAACCGCATCAAGTTTATCACACAATCTTACGCTTTCAAACAAGTCTTCTTCATTGGCATCATGAGTTGTGATAACTATTGGAACAGAGCCTTCCACCTTTCTGCCCTTTTGGATCATAGAACTTATACTGATAGAATTTTCACCCAATATGCCGGATATCTTTGATAGAACACCGGGCTTATCCATAGCCGAAAATCTAAGATAGTACCTTGAAATTATCTCATCTTTGCGTCTGACTTTAAGTCTATTAATATTTTCCGGAACGACAAAATTAGGATGATTATCCTTGTTAATAATTTTACCGGCTATCTCCATTAAATCCCCCATTACAGCGCTTGCAGTATGATTACCACCTGCGCCATACCCTATGAGACTTAAATTACCAGCATATTTTGCGTTTAGGAAGAATGCGTTCAACACGCCGTCAACATTCGCCAATAGGCTTGAAGACGGAATGAGAGTGGGATGAACCCTTATCTCCACTCTAGAATCCTCATTTTTGATTATGCCGAGAAGTTTTATTGTATAACCAAGCTCTTTAGAAAAGTTAATATCCAAAGGGCTTATATCTTTTACGCCCTCCATTATAACATCTTTCATGGATAAACTCTTGGAAAAAATAAGCCTGCCTAAAATAACAAGCTTATGAGCACTGTCTACACCGTTTATATCCAGCAAAGGGTCTGCCTCGGCATACCCTTTTTCTTGTGCTCTTTTTAAAACATCCTCAAATTTTCCTCCGTCTTTTGTCATTTTTGAAAGAATAAAATTAGATGTTCCATTAATTATGGAATAAACTGACTTTATATAATCCCCAGAGAGACCGTCTTTTACCGCTCTTAAAATAGGTATTCCGCCCCCGACCGCCGCTTCAAATCCCATATGAACATTCTTATCTACACACCGGCTAAATATTTCTTCGCCATGTTCTGCCAAAAGAGCCTTATTTGCTGTAATAATATTTTTTTTGTTACCTATTGCCCTTATTATGAAATCTTTGGCCGGATTAATGCCGCCCATCAGCTCTATGACGATATCTATGTCCTTATCTTCCAATATCTCGTCTATATTTTTGACCAATAATCCTTTTATATTCTCGGGAACAGGATGATTGCTTCCCCTTGTAAATATTTTGCTTATATTGACGGGGGCAGAAAAAAGAGAATCAATTCTTTTTTTTCGTTCACTAAATATATGATATAAACTTGAAGCAACCGTTCCGAAACCTAAAAGCCCTATGTTAATCCCTTTTTTCATATTTATTTATAACTCCTTATTAAAGTATTCTTCATCATGGATGAAGCGTTTCACTCCCTTAGATGCTTGCTTTATGCGCATTTCATTCTCGACTAACGCAAGACGGACATATTCATCGCCATATTCACCAAATCCGATACCCGGAGAAACGGCTACCTTTGCCTTATCTAATAACAATTCAGAAAATTTGAGCGACCTGATTCCAGCATTCAAAAACTGTTCCGGTATCTTTCCCCAAACAAACATCGTTGCCTTCGGATGCTCAATGCTCCATCCTGCCTTTTCAAAGCTTTTTATTAAAACATCCCTTCTTTTTTTATAGTGCAAAACCATTTCGGAAATTGCATCATGCTTCATTTCTTCGTTTAAAGCAATAATGGAAGCTATCTGGATAGGCTGAAACATTCCATAATCAAGATAGCTCTTAATCCTCGAAAGCGCATTTATTAAAAACTTATTGCCTATGGCATATCCAACCCTAAAACCTGCCATGCTGTAGCTTTTGGACATTGAAAAAAACTCCACCCCAACATCTTTGGCACCTTTAGCCTGCAAAAAACTTGGGGACTTATAACCGTCAAATGTTAGATCGGCGTATGCATTATCATGGATTATATATATACCATTATCCTTTGCAAAATCAACTAATTTTTCAAAAAAATCTAATTCCACAGTTATGGTTGTCGGATTGTGTGGAAAATTCAGTATTATAACCTTAGGCTTGGTGCGCGTCTGTTTTAGCGCCGTCATAAGATTTTCAAAAAAATCCTCTCCCTGAACAAGCGGCACACTTTTTACCTCTCCACCTGCAATAACAACACTGTAAGCATGAATAGGATAAGTCGGACTCGGTACAAGAGCGATATCCCCCTTGTCTATAATTGCAAGCATTAAATGGCTTAATCCCTCTTTTATACCCATAGTAACTATAGCTTCACTGTCAGGATCAATATCCACATTATAATTTCTTTTATACATACTGGCTATGGCAAGCCTAAGCTTATAAATCCCGCGAGATACAGAGTATCTGTGATTCTTAGGATTTTTAGACGCCTCCACCAATTTTTTTATTATGTAATTAGGAGTGGGTGAATCTGGATTACCCATTCCTAAATCTATGATATCGTCTCCACGTTTTCTAGCCTCCATTTTCAGCTTGTTAACTTCCGCAAAAACATAAGGAGGAAGCCTTTTAATGGTTTCGAAATCTTCTATCATTACAATACTCCTCTATTTGTAGATCCCCATCACCCCTGCCTGCGCCGGAAACATGCTTTGATAAACATATACGCAACCATAGGCAGAAACAATATATTAATTTTTGAAACATCTTAACAGTTCTTGCCGGCAACCTTGGATCTAACCCGTTTAACCCACCGAAGCATGCTTGAATAATTTCTCAGCACCAAAAGAACTTCTAACGAGCGGGGCAGAAAAGACATTTTCAATCCCTGCTTGTTTTGCATAATTTTTATATTCAATAAATTTCTTTAAAGGAACGAACCTTTGAACAGGTATGTTTTGAAGAGACGGTCTTAAATACTGCCCAATGGTGAGAAAATCAACTCCGCTTACCGCAAGGTCATTTATTGTCTTAAGGACCTCATCGTCGCTTTCGCCAAGACCAACCATAATTCCGGATTTTGTAATGATGTCCGGTCGTTTTTTCTTTATGTTTTTTAATATATCCAGAGACCGTCCATAAGAACTTGATGGCCTAATCTTCCCATACAATCTGCGGACTGTTTCTATGTTGTGGCCAAAAATACTTATCCCGCTGTCCGCAACATCCATAATCGCTCTCTCATTGCCGTTAAAATCGGATGTCAAAACCTCAACGGTTGAACAATTGCAGTCTTTCTTGATCGCATTAACCGTTTTAACGATTATATCTGCCCCGCCGTCGTCTAAATCATCTCTTGTAACCATTGTAATTACAGCATGTCTTAGTCCAAACGATTTTACTGCATAGGCTATTCTCTGCGGTTCCGAGAGATCTAAGGAAGAATACCCTTCAATATGGCCTATATTACAAAAGGGACACTTTCTCGTGCATTTATCCCCAAGCAATAAAAAAGTAGCTGTTTTATTTGAAAAACAAAGGCTAAGGTTGGGACATCTCGAAGAAGAACAAACGGTATTAAGATTCTTTTCCTTAATTATTCTAGATATCTTCGAAATATCTTTTTTGGTCTTTATTCTTAGAATCTCATTTCTTAAATAGTCAGGAAGCCTATTATCCACTTTATAAAAAAAAATAAATAAATTTGTTAAACTAGAATTATAATATATGTGTAGGGTAAATGTCTAATTGTTTATATCATAATATCCAAATAAATTTCAATTATTATTTTGTTTATGGAAAATTATAAAGACTTTCAATACATGAAATTAGCATTAAAGGAAGCTACTAATGCTTATGATTGCAATGAAGTACCGGTTGGCGCCATTATTGTTAAGGACGATAGAATAATTGCATCATCTTTTAATTCTATGGAAAAGGGTAAGTCATGTATCATGCATGCAGAAATAAGGGTAATCTTAGAAGCACAAAAAAAACTTGATAATTGGAGACTTACCGATTGTTCTCTGTATGTAACCCTTGAGCCCTGTCTTATGTGTTGCGGCGCTATGATTTTGTCAAGAATAAAAAGATTAATCTATGGCGCAAAAGATCCCAAGACGGGAGCAGTAAATTCGCTTTACAGCACCCTTAACGACAAAAGGCTTAACCATAATGTCGATGTATTATCAGGCATAATGGAATTAGAATCGTCTCGCCTATTGAAAGGCTTTTTTAAGGGCAAGAGATGTAACTAGTGAACTCTGGAAAAACCTATGATCACCATGATAATCATTATAAGTATATATACCCTTAAAAGCCAAAATGTAATTTTTAACCAACCACTCAACTCTGCCCTTTTAAGTGGAATTTTATTGTAATCTACAAGCCCTTCATTCTTGACAAACTCATCCCAGTCTTCATCTAGATTAACTTTTTTTGTAATCTTACTTGTGTTCATATTGCCTCCGTTCATTAAAGCTTACAATAAAATTAACCAAAAATGTGCGGAAAAATAACCGTTAATCCGTACAATCCATTCATTACTATAAGAAACCCGACTATAACAAAAGCAGATATATTTTGCCATGGTCTGTTAGTGTATTTACCCATTATCTCTTTATCATTCAGTAATAATAATAAAAACATCATAGCCGCGGGCATAAAAATTGAGGCTATCACCTGAACGGTTAAATTTAAAAACCCCAGTGGGACATTTGGTATAAGAACTATGCCTCCTGCAAATATGATACTTATAAGCCCCGGAAGATAAAAATACCAGCCTTTATGTGGCGGAAGATTTATGCTTTTAGGCCATCCGAAGGCCTCGCCCATAGCCCATGAAGTACTTGCAGAAATTGCTATTGCGGCTATAAGACCAGCCTCTACAAGCCCTAATGCAAATAATTTCATAATGAGAGGACCCATTTTTAATGAAATAACGGAAAGAATACTCTGAATATCTAAATTAATAGTATTATTTGTTCCATAAACTATTGAGCCAGTTATTATAATTATTGCGATAGCGACTATTACCATGATAAAAGAACCTATAAATGTGTCTATCTGGCCGTCTCTAATATCTTTAACGGTCAACCCTTTATCGACAACAGAAGATTGCTGAAAGAATAGCATCCACGGGGCTATAGTCGTTCCCAGATTTGCCAGAACCACGTATATAAAGAGTGATGTTATCCCGCCGGGTATGTGCCATGCGGTAAAACTTTTTCCTATGATTTCCCAGTGAAGATGCGGAACAAAAAAGACTATCGGAATAAAAATCAAATTAAATGCTGCGATGCTAAGACTAATCCACTCCCACGTAAAATAGCGTAAAAAAAGCTGAATTGAAGCGATAACTATGATTGCAGTGATTGACGAGATTACAGGCGACACACCAAAAACACCCATGCCTAGCGTGATACCGATAAACTCTGTTATTAATGTTAATATGTTTGCTACAACAAGGTCAATGATACTAAATAATCCCCAAAATTTTCCATACCTCTTCCATATCATTTCGGCGTGGCCTCTATGTGTCACGGCGCCTAATCTCACAGTCATTTCCTGAACAATGTAGGCAACTGGAAGCATTAAAATCATAAATGGAATAAAAAAGCCTATTCCAAATAGAGAGCCGGTTTGCGCGTATGTTATAACCCCACCCGCATCGTTGTCGGCAATCATAACTAAAATTCCGGGACCTATTAACGCAAGTAACAGGCAAAGCCTAGAAAAGTAGCCATATTTTTCTCTCATAAGCTGAACCTTAAGACGTTCAACCGCTCTCAGCTTTATGTCAATGGGGAGCTCATCAAGCTTCTTTTTGTAACGCTTCAATTTTCACCTCCGTATTCTAAAAACTACCTTAATAACTCAAGGATATCGTTATATTACATAAACTCGCACTTCATTAGTAATTTTTTAGGAGAAAAAGGATTAAAAGAAACAATACTGCGTGGATTTTATGGACTTTTATCTCTTAATATTTTTTCTCTCTTTATTGATAATTTTAGCACCCATATGAAAATGAAAGAGAGAAATATTAAAAGACAATGCAAGGCATAGCCGGTATGAGATATATATCTTTAATATTTCAATTCTTTAAACAATGTGCTAAAATTATCATTCTTTTTTTTAAGCAATCACCATGATCGCCCACATTACAGCTACTACTGTCAGGTTCACTTCGCATAAATAACTCCAAACTAATATTTTATTTATTTGTTCAATATGAATAACAAACGATTTTAGATTATGCTATTTGCTACATCCATGTCAAGCCCAAAATCGCAGATAAAAAACATCAACCCATTTTATACGGACGGTTGACACTTTACATTTAAGGGACGGGCTCAAATCTGCCCGTCCCTTTTAATATTTATATCTACTATAATCTATATTAATGCCATAAAAGCAACACTAACGGAACTATCAAAATAGTGAAAATATTTACTACCTTTATCATCGGATTAATAGCAGGTCCCGCTGTATCCTTGTACGGATCGCCTACCGTATCACCAGTCACGGCAGCCTTATGAGCTTCACTGCCCTTTCCGCCGTACAAACCCTTTTCTATGAGTTTTTTTGCATTATCCCATGCTGCTCCGCCACTTGTCATTGAGATAGCGACAAAAAGTCCCGATATAATGGTCCCTAATAAGATCCCACCAAGAACCTGGGGCCCAAGTGTTAAACCAAATATTATAGGACCTGCAATTGGAATAAATGCCGGTAAAATCATCTCTCTAAGCGATGATTTGGTAACTATATCCACACACTTACCATATTCCGGTTTAGTCTTACCTTCCATAATGCCTGGTATTTCTTTAAATTGCCTTCTAACTTCATTAACAATATCCCCTGCCGCTTTTCCAACAGCTTTCATTGCAAGAGATGCAAAGAGGTATGGGAACAGCGCTCCGAAGAATAGTCCGATTAAAACCCCGGGCTGCGAAATGGAAAATGAAACATGCTTGCCACCTTGTTCGATCAACTGCGCAAATTCTCCGAATAACACGATCGCCGCAAGTGCTGCAGAACCAATCGCATATCCTTTTGTTACAGCCTTTGTAGTATTTCCTACTGCGTCGAGTGCGTCGGTAGTATCCCTAACTTCTTCAGAGAGTCCGCTCATCTCTGCAATACCACCGGCGTTATCGGTGATAGGACCAAACGAATCAATTGCTATAATCATCCCAGCCATTGAGAGCATACTGGACACGGCAATAGCAATACCGTAAAAACCTGCAAGTTTATAAGAAATAAGAATACTAAATGCAATTACTATAGCGGGCAGTGCCGTTGCCATTTGACCAACTGCCAACCCCGCTATAATATTCGTTCCATGCCCCGTGGTAGATGCTTTCGCAATCGTTTTGACGGGAGAAAAGTTTGTCGATGTAAAATAATCAGTAATAACTATTATCAACCCTGTTAAAACAAGACCTACCATAGCTGAATAGAAATAGTTTATAGGTGCATATGTTCCAACACCTTGCATAAAACTCATCGTAAAGAAATAATAAATTATGGCCGAAAGTACACCCGTAACAATTATGCCCTTGTATAAGCCCTGCATAATTTTCTCTTTGGTTGGTGCGCTCACGAAAAAAACTCCGATTATTGAAGAAAACACTGCAATGCCTCCAAGAATCAACGGATAAAGAACTGCCTTCATCCACTCATTGTCGCCCTTACCGTGAAAAAGAGAAAATGCTATGAGCATAGACGCTATAATGGTAACAGCAAACGTTTCAAACACATCCGCCGCCATTCCGGCACAATCACCTACATTATCACCCACTTGGTCTGCTATAACAGCAGGATTCCGCGGATCATCTTCTGGTATGCCCGCCTCAACCTTACCTACTAGATCTGCTCCAACATCCGCCGCTTTAGTATAAATACCGCCGCCCAGTCTCGCAAAGACACTTATAAGACTACACCCAAAGGCATATCCTATTAATGAATTCATAACACCGTCGATACCCGCTACTGCATAAGCTACCATCGAAAACAGTGATATTCCTAAAACCCCAAGACCCAATACCATAAGTCCTGTAACCGAGCCTCCTTTAAAGGCAAACTGTAATGCCGGTTTGATGCCCTTTTGGGCTATAGCTGCCGTCCTTACATTTGCGCGTACCGCATTAAACATCCCCAAATAACCCGCTAGGGCTGACAGGATAGCGCCAAGCAAAAAACCCGATGCTGTTAAAATTCCAAATTGCGGTACCCAGATTCCTCCTATGAGTATCAATACAAAAATGATTATTCCGACGATAGCAACAGTTTTATACTGTCTGTTAAGAAAGGCAGTAGCGCCTTCCTGGATTGCTCTCGCAATCTGTTTCATCTTTTCGGAACCCTCATCATGCTTTAGCGCCCATACAGTAATAGTTATGCTGTATATAACCGCCACTATACCGGCAATGATCCCGAAAATCATAGTGCCGTAAAAGACATTCATAATCAACCCCCTAGTTAAAATTTAATGAGTTTAAAATTAAGCAACTGTTCGCTATGCCTTTTCTACTTTTTTAGCCTTTTCTTTTATGTTTGCAAAATAAATTGCAACAGGCCTATATGCCAGATGTGACCATTTTGAAAATGGAACCTCCACAACCAGCATAGGAAATAAAATCAGCAAATGAACCAAATAAATATAAAATATCCATGAGATAGGAAAGTCGTACACGATAACCGCACGCAATATAATTCCTGTAAGAGCGGTTAAAAAAAGCAGTACAATAAACATCCAGTCAGTATGATGAGAAAACTTACTTCTTTCTATCTTTTTAGTAAATCTTTTGATTATGAAATAAACGGTACCGAACAACAGCCCGATGCTCGCAAAATAATCAAATAATATTATATGGAGGAAAGGAAGACTATTTTCGCCCTGAAACCAATCCAAAAATACAACTATTCCAATAAATAAAGCAACATAACTTATCATAAGAAAAAGATGAGTCAGCCAGAAATTATACTTTCCTTTTGCAAGTTTTTTGAAAAAGGATTCCTTATCGTCATCACATTTGGCATACTTGTATTGTGTAAAAAAGTTAAAAATCAGCGACCATGCCTCAGTAAAATAAAGGCCTATAGGTACCTTTATACTTTTATCGCTCAAAACGGTCTTGTTGTACATATTAAATATAAAAGACGTAAGAAATGCTCCGAGAAATACAGTCATTGGCCAATCAAAGAAGTAATCTATTTTTTCTGCGGGAACCGCTTGGCTCAGGGAAACCCCATTCGCTGGCGACAAGCCGAAAAGTATAGCCCACACGATTAATACTACCAATGCAACGATAAATAACGCGATATACTCTGCATACTTGGATTTATATAAGAGCTTAGATATTCCCGTCCAGTCGTAAGCGCTTATCATAAAACGTCGAAGCGACATCATTAGCTCGCCCGGCTCAGCCTTTCTTGGGCAATTTTTAGAACATTCCCCGCAATAGTAGCACAGCCATGGATTTAAATCTCCGACTAATTCGTCCTTTAAACCCCAGCCTGCCAATATCATCTCTCTTCTGGGAAATGGCCTGTCTTCTGTTGATAGCGGACAAACTGCAGAACAAGTGCCACACTGAAAACATTTCTTAAAATTGCTTTCACCCACATTTTTTATATAACTGATCAGCTCATTGTCGGGTTTTATACTTTTTTTTTCCAAACCAACCTCCTTTTAATAATCCCTATATTACAGATTGCAACCTGCGTAACTTTATTTTTCATCAAAAACCCTTATACGGGTTTGGTTCAAACGATTTTATCGTATTCACAAAGTCATCCACGATTCCGGGTAACTTTACATAGTCTGAAAGCTCAAGTTGAACCTGTTTTACTCTTTCAGGTTCCAATGCAAGCCTGTTTAATGTTTCTTGAAGATTTTCCATCCTATAAGACGCAAGTTCAGAACCCTTAATAAAATGACACTGATAGTCATCCCCGTACTTACATCCTAATAACAATATGCCGTCTATGCCTTTAGAAAGGGCGTCTGCATACCATACGCTATTTACAGAACCAAGACATCTGACGGGTATAACCCTAATATTTGACGATAATCTTGACTTATTAAGACCTAATATATCAATCGCCGGATAGGCATCATTTTCACATGCAAATACCAATATCCTGTAATTTTCATCGGATGGTTCTTCTGGAACATAAATGCTTTTTATCATGGAAGCAACGATATCCGGAGAATAATTTTTAAAAGAGATAATTCTCACCGGACAAGCACCCATGCAAACACCACATCTTCTACACCTTTCAGGATTCGGCTTAGGCGTCCCTTTTTCATCCTCATCTATGGCCCCGAACGGACACTCCTCTGTACACCTCTTGCATTGTGTGCATCTTGATAAATCAAAAACCGGATATGTCATATCGTTTGAACGCGGGTGAACAGCCCTACCCTTTGACGTCTGTTCAATGCATTGAATTGCCTTTAATGTAGCCCCTCTCGCATCTTCTACGGAAAAAACAGTATCCATTGGCGCCCTTAAGGAGCCAGCAGGATATATTCCTGTTCTTCTTGATTCGTAAGGAAAACAGATAAAGTTAGAGTCCGGAAACCCATAAGCAAGCTCCGGCATCTCTTTGCCTTGTCTGTATTCAAGATTCAGTATTCCTTTTCTATTGAGCATAACAGATGAACTGTCCGCCGGAGCTACTGCGCAAGAATCGCCGCCTGACTCCGTTTTTATCTCAATATCAGTAATAACATCACCAGAATTCGGAACCATTCCTGCCGCCAATACCAACATGTCGACACTTATATCAACGTCCCCACCAAAAAGAGTATCTTTCACTTTTAGTTCAATGGCATTATTGCTCTCATTAAACGAGACATCAGAGACTTCCCCTTTTACCAAGAATATACCTTCATCATCCTGCATTTTTCTATAAAAATTTTCGTATTCGCCGAGCGTCCTAATATCTTTATAGATTATATAAACATTTGCATCCGGATTATTTTTTCTGAATAATGCCGCTTCCTTAAGCGAAGACATACAGCATACGGTTGAACAATAAGGCAAGTGATTTTCATCTCTTGAACCAGCACACTGTATAAAAGCGACCGATTTCACATCTTTACCATCGGACTTTCTTCTCACTATAAAATTTTCATCCTTACCGTCTTTATATAGATCCGAATAGAGCTCTTCAAGTTCCACATTGGTCAGGATATCCGGCGTTAATCCATAACCCAGATAGCCAAGCTTGTTAGCTTCATATGGCTTCCAGCCTGTGGCAACAACGATTGCCCCGATCTCTTCATTTTTTACGTCCCCAGCCAAAGATTCAATATCTACGCTAAACCTGCCTGGCGCACCGGAGATATTTTTTACCTTGGAATCCATATAAATCTTTATTTTATTCGAACTCTCAACATCTTTTATGAGTTCATCCATTCCCGCTTTTATATGAATATTTTTGTCGAACGGAGGCTTTGTTTCCCATGTTTTATATTTTGAGTAGGGGAATCCACCTAAATGTGATCCTTTTTCTACCAGTACAACATTATAGCCGGTTCTTGCAGAGTTTATTGCGGAATTAAGCCCTGTTACCCCGCCGCCTACTACCAGAACAGTTTTATTCAGCTCCTGCACAAGAGGCTCAGGACATTCTGATTTCTTAGCTCTGGCAATACCCATGGAGATGTAATCTTCGGCAAGCATCTGTGTGTTGTCGTCATTTGGAGGGCTCACCCATATTACATGTTCTCTGATATTAACCCTTTCGGTATGAATTTTCAGCGGATCAAAATTAAATACATCCTGCTTTGCCCTCATTGAACAAGCTACTATAACCACTTTATTAATAGAATTTTCTTCTATGTCTTTTTTGATAAGATTTAAACCCTCTTCCCCGCATAGAAACTCGTTACTAACGCAAACCTGAGGTTTGTAAGAATCTTTGGCGCCGTTTATTAATTTTTCGACATTAAGACTCTTTCCGATATCGCAACCTGAACAGATATAAACCCCTACATTATTATCCATTATTACCCCTTTTTACAAATAAATCTTTCAATCTTTATAAACCGACCAATACATATCATTAAATAGCGAAAAATTTAAATATTCCAAAAAAATCGCAAACAATTTTTTATTGCTTAATTGAATCTTAAACTAACAGGCAATAGTACTATCCGTTATTATTCTTATAATCGTACTGCAAAATTGAAAGCGCTGAAGATGTTGCGGACTGACCAGACATATAGACATCCAGAGGAAATTTCGCAACACCGGCAGAAAAAATACCGTTTAATTCATCTTGATTAAATATGAAACCGTTCTCATCTACATCTATACTTATGTCTTTATCAATCTTTATGTTATGCAAATCATCTTTGATATTTGGCACCATACCGACCGCCAAGACAACCATCTCTGCTTTTACCTTCATTTTTTTTCCTGAGAGTATATCTTCGACATCGAGTATGAGGTCACCTGTTGATGTTTCTTCTGAAATTTTTCCAACAACACCCTTATTGAACTTTATGTTTTCATCGCTAATGGCTTTATTGAGAAATTTTTCGTATCTTCCCTGAGTCCTCAAATCGATATAAAAAATGGTCGGATTTGAAGAAGGATTTTTTTCTCTCAGATAGAGAGCCTGTTTTAATGAAGCCATACAACAGACCGCTGAGCAATAAGGAAGATGGTTTTCGTTTCTAGATCCGGCGCATTGGATAAATGCGACATTACTTACCTCCTTATTATCGGACGGCCTTGATATTTTACCACTTGTTGGGCCGTTGTCAGATGCCAACCTCTCCATCATTACGTTCGTGATGACATTTTTAAATTTACCAAAACCTAAATTGTCTAATCTCTCAACTTCATAAGGCTTCCAGCCTGATGCAAAGATAACGCTATCAACCTTAAGTTCAAGAACGTTTTCACTGGCATCAAGGTTAACTGCACTATATTTACACACATCTACGCATTTTTTGCATGAAGAAAATTTACAATATTTTTCATCTATAGTAAATTTTGATGGAAATGCTGATAAATTGGGAAGATATATGGCTTTTGTCGAATCCATATCATAGTTGAAATCATTCGGCCTATTTTCAGGACAAACCTTCGTGCATTCGCCACATATAGTACAATTGTTGTTTATAAACTGCGGCTTTTGTCGAATCTTAACTACATATCCCGAACCGGCACTATCTTTGCTGATCTCTTCAACCATTGAGGAGACAAAAAACTCTATGTTCCCCCCTGCAGACGACTTAATCCGCTTAGTATTTATCTCAAATCCACAAAATGGCGGACACAATTTCGGAAAATACTTGTACATCTGTAACACTCTTCCGCCGATATAAGGTTTTTTTTCGATAACATAAACCTTTTTATTCGTTGCCTCGGTAATTTCAAGAGCAGCAGAAACTCCGCTGTGACCTCCACCGATTATGAGAACCGGGCTTTCGTTATTTGACTCGTTCAACTTTAGATCTCCATTACCATTTTAATTAATTACTACATGCCTATCCATCTTACCTCTCCCCTTTTTACAAGAGAAAGGCAAGACAAAGGCTATATTAATTTTTTGGAACTAACTCAATGTAAGGTTTTTTGAACAATTCGGGTTGTCCCGTAGTTTTATTAATCTTGGAATTAACAAATAATTTCCAATTTTTTTCATCTAATTGAGGACGATCAGTTCTGTAATAGAACCCAGGGTATCTGGTTTCTTCCCTATATAATACGTGCCGCAAATGGAGTTCTCCGACAACCGACCTATGATAGTTCTCCCATGCTCTCATTAATTCGTGTAAATTTGAAGCAGCAAGCTTGGACGAATCTTCTTTAAGCTTATTCAGAAGTTCTAATCCTCTCAATAGGTTTGCTTCGCTTGTTCTGTAGAACGTGGAAGTACCGGCAACATACTCATCCATCAGTTTGTTCAATCTGAAAAGATACAGTCTCGGTTTAATATAATTCGGATTAATATCCGGCTCTGTTGAATAATTCTTGAACTTCTCAAAAGTAATCATTGGTCCGTATATTTTTTCTGCAAGAACCTTATTGTCGGTATGTACCGTAGGAGCGTAACCTGAATCATCTAATATAAACCTTACGGCAGATTTTGCAGCAATCCTTCCCTCTGCATAGGAGCCTGATGAAAATTTATGCCCGGAAGCTCCGACGCCATCTCCGCCCGTGAAAAGACCGTTGACTGTTGTCATACGATTATAGCCCCACTGATATTCCTTTGGTGAAAGATCAGAAGGTCCACTTACCCACATTCCGCATGCACCTGAATGTGAACCAAGAAAATATGGCTCTGTGGGCATAACTTCCGAATTCGTCTCTGCAGGATCAATGTCCATTGCTGCCCAAAGCCCAGCCTGTGAAACCGTCATATCAAGGAAATCTTCCCATGCATCAGCTTCTAATGATTTTTTCCTTTTTTCAGGAAGCGTCTCAAAAAGTGCCTTCATGGCGCCTGAAGTATTCATATAAAACGGACCATTTCCTTCCATCCAATCCTTTAACATTACATGGTTCCAAAGACATGTCGCCGGAATCTTCGCTTGACCGTACGGAGGAAAATCCTTAAGCATATCTCCCCACTTTTGCATATAGTCCTCGCCATGCGCATTTAGAACCCTTGATTTAAAGAGGGTGAACCATGCTCCTACAGGACCATAGCCATCTTTGAATCTGTTAGGAACAAATCTATTTTCCATGGTTGTCATCTCTGCCCCTGCTTCATATCCCATTGCATAGGTAGAACCTGCATTCCATATTGCATACCATGTTCTCCCCATACCTTCTGCCTGCGATCTGGGCCTAAAGACGTTGACTGCGCCGCCGCATGCCATGATGACAGCTTTTGCCTTAAATATGTAAATCTTAGCATCTCTCAAACTGAAACCGATTGCTCCTGCAACCCTATTCTCATGTTTTTCGTCCATGAGAAGTTCCGTTATAAAAACCCTTTCATAAATATTCTCTTCACTGATAGCCTTTCTTGCAGCTTCAGCAACAAGAACCTTATAAGACTCTCCGTGTATCATTATCTGCCATCTTCCAGCTCTAAGAGGCTTACCGCCCTCTGCTATACTTTTACCGTTTTCCTCTTCTTTGAACATAGGCAGTCCAAATTTTTCAAAAAGCTTCACCGATGCATCAACGTGTCTGCCTACATCATATATTAAATCTTCTCTTACGATTCCCATTAGATCGTTAGCAACATGCTTAACATAATCCTCAGGAGTATTATCTCCAAGATATGTATTGATTGCTGAAAGTCCCATAGCGACGGCGCCACTTCTGTCTATTGCCGCTTTTTCTACCATGGTTATCTTCATATCTTTCGGAGCCCATTTCTTTATTTCAAATGCTGCGCCGCATCCTACCATACCACCGCCTACAATCAAGACGTCAGTATTAATCTCTTCTATGTTGTAGTTATTTAAAACTTCAGCGCTTGTCATTGAACCTTTTAGTTCAGCCATAACAAATCATCCCCTTATTTTATAAATTTATTTTAATTTTAAAAAATTGAATTAAGCTTATACTATTTTTGCGGGACAGCCAAAGTTATGCCCAATTCATCGCACAACAGCTCGTCCTTTAAGTCTCCCTTATTTTCCTCTGGAATACCAAGATACGGATCAATTCCACCCTCTGGGGTAGTTCTAATCGGAAATTTAAATCTTTTAATCTTACCGTTACGGTACTTTATGGTCCACATTATAGAATCCGAACCACGCATCGGAATGACGGAAGCTCCCATAGGCGCAAAATCTTGATACGCCCTTATCTCAATAGCGGATTGAGGACATATTTTTACGCAGTTATAACACTCCCAGCATTGGTCAACCTCTTGATTGTAAGCCTTCATGATATCCTTGTTAAGAACCATAAGATCGTTAGGACAAATGTATTGACACGCTGTCTTGTCCCTCCCTTTACAACCATCACACTTCTCTGCAATTACAAAACTTGGCATTTTCATACCTCCTTAGATTAATATTTATTATTATATAAAACTTAGACCGGCCCAATAAGACGCCATACCATTGGCTCTCTAACCCTCAGCAACTCGGTCTATCTATTTTCTAAAAATTACTGCACAAATCTATATTTCACCCTTTGAGGCCTTGTTTAATTTAACATCAACATTATCTCTCTTTGAAAGGGATCCATAATAATCCTTAAGTATTGATACAACCTCTGGTCTTGAAAAATGATCCGGTATTTCCTTCCCTTCCGATAAAAGCTTCCTAAGCATAGTCCCGCTTAATATGAGCCTGTCTTCTTTTGAATGAGGACATGTTCTTGCAGACGCCATGCCATCACACTTATGGCAAAAAAATGTCCAATCCATCTTCAAAGGCCTCAGTTCTAGGGCATCTTTTGGAATCTCATCGAATATTTTATGGGCATCAAATGGTCCGTAATAATCCCCAACACCGGCATGATCTCTGCCGACAATTAGGCGAGAACATCCGTAATTTTGTCTGAAAACCGCATGAAGTAACGCCTCTCTTGGTCCGGCATATCTCATCTCCATCGGATAGCCTGCTTGAACAATTGTATCTTTCACGAAATATTTATCAATCAATGTGTTAATAGCAACCGCCCTTACACTTGCCGGTATATCTCCGGGCTTTAATTTACCGATAAGCTGATGAATTAAGACACCATCGGTGGTCTCTATAGCAACTTTTGCTAAATATTCGTGCGAGCGATGCATAGGATTTCTTGTCTGAAAAGCTGCAACGGTACTCCAGCCCTTATCTTCAAATATTTTCCTTACTTCAGCCGGACGCCTATATATCTCTTTAAACTCTATAGGGTAAGAACCCTCGTTCAAAACCTTAACCTTTCCCGCAATATTAATATCTCCCTGAGCCATAACTTTTTGAACACCGGGATGTTCCGTATCGGTCGTGGTAAATATCTTCTGGCATTCATAAGCTTTGTCTATTGAGTATTTTTCGCTAACACTTATTATGCCCATTATTTCAGATGTCTCGGCATCTATAAGTGCTACATCATCACCTACCTTGATCCCGTCGGCTGTTCCTTTGTCTGCAGAAAGGGTTATTGGTATTGGCCAAAATACGCCATCCTTCATTGTGAATTTATCGCATACACCCTTCCAGTCATCCTTTCCCATGAAGCCTTCCAGCGGGGTGAATGCCCCAATCCCCATCATGATTAAGTCTGATGTTTCCCTTGATGTCATGGATAATGTTTTTAATGTTTTAGCATAACCCCTTGCTTTTTCAAGCTCGGAACCTAAAAGCAATAAGGGCTTCAACTTCTTTTCCCTGCCATGAGGATTTACCAGTGCCATATATTTTTATTCCCCCAATTAAGTTTGGTGCCTATTTTTTGATTATTTTGTGCTTATTGCGTTGAATTATCAAACTAAACACCAGCTACGAATATATTTAAAAAAAAGCGCGGATACAATACCGCACTTATTTATCTTAGGATTAAATAAACTAATCCTATTATATTTATTATTATTTCATACAAATGTCAACCATTATTTCGCAACAAACTAAATATTCTTAAAAACCGCAAATTTAATGATATAAACACCTAAAGATCGTTATGGCCACGTTACAGGATTGTGTTCGCATACCTTTTCAACAAACCCTTTATAGTCTATTAATTTAATATTGTCGACTATCTCTCCCTCAGAAATTCCTCTTGCCTTTATATCGGCGTCAAGGCAATAAACCTCGTTATTTTGAAGGACACCCTTTATAATATCTTCAAATTTTCCACCCTTTTTCACCGTATATACTGCATCCTCAATTAATAAGACAATATCATTCTCTGCCAAATAATTAATGGAATTATTCAATGCATTAGTTTCATATGGCGATTTTTTGATAATATGAAGCATCTTAATTATTTCCTCCATGTATCGTATATGTTTTTAATACTCTCATTAAAATTAAAATGGCAAAATTGCCTTCATTTCATTCATTTTTTGCTTCAGTGTATTTCTATCTAGCACCTCAACCTCCGCGATAAGATCCTCTTCTTTTAATCCCCTTTCTTCTAAGGATTCTTTTTCCACATAGATATTGGTGATGTCAAAATCATCCTTTAAAATCATATATGTCACAGAAAAATTTTTCTTCCCTAGCAAGGAAGGGTCTTGCCCTTTCTTTAAAGAAAATACACCATCATCTAAAAAGGCTACCCTTACATCCTGCTCATATGCTCCAAACATAATCATAGCTTCAATTGCTTCCTGTTCAAAAACAGTTCCGTAAGGGGCTGACCTGCAAACAAACATTACTTTAGTCTTTTCTTGTTCAGACATTTTACCGGCTCCTCAATAAAAAATATTTTATAGAATTCAAATACATTAATAGTTTCTAAAAAAATCTTTAAAATGTTACCATTCTGTCGGACTCTATGCATAACTCAAGAAGTTGGCCAAGTCCGGATATTTCATTAGAATCGCAAACTGTTGTATTCACTATTCCCCTTCTCTTACCCGCAGCAACACACACTATTAATTTTACGCCCTTATGTTCAAGCTCCGTAAGTATCTCCATTATGTTTCTTTCATCGCGCGGGGGTTCTAATGTACCACACCTATTATAAACACCATCGTTATAAAAGAATACACCGGTTATCTCATGCCCGCTCTCCATCGCCGCAACAATAAAATTATATGCGGTATCCATAGCCTGATGCATATACGGACCATCTTTGACAAGAATGCCGAATTTCATTAAATCCTCCCTGACCATTTAAATTTATAATTTTTATTATATTTACCTTACTCCATTTCTTATTACATAATAATCGCGTTACCGACCAATGGATGAATTCCACCGACCATTTCAGCATCAAATCCGTAAAGTGGAAACATCTTTGTGAACTGCGTTTTACATATTGCGCAGATAAGGGCAAAGTAATTTACGCCATGACTATCGACAACCTCTTTTAATGTCTGCATTCTGGGCATAACACCAGCTATGCGAATATTCATGACCTCGTCCGCCAATAAACCACCGCCAGCGCCACAACAATATGTACTTTCTTTATTAGTTCCTTCCCTTAACTCTACGAAATTATTCACAGCAGCCTTAATAAGTTCTCTCGGTATGGAAAACTGTCCTCCTACGATATCGCCTATCCTTGAACCCCTTGCAACATTACACGAATCATGATATGTAACGACTTTATCGTCATTTGCGGTCGGATCAAGCTTTATTACACCGTCCTTAATTAATCCTAATGTAAACTCACATATATGAGTCGGCTGTTTATATTTTGAGTCAAGAAAATCGAATGGGCCGTTCATGGTATTAGAATACATATATGCAGCTCTCCATGCATGTCCGCATTCACCAATAATCACCCTTTTGACCTTAAGCTTCCTTGCTTCGTCCCATATCCTTTTGTTTATCTCTTTTGTATTTTTGTAGCTTCCTATAAACTTTCCAAAATTTCCTGCTTCGGAAGCATACGATGAAACTGTATAGCTTATACCCGCTTTATGAAACACTTTTGCATAACCTTTTAAAGATTCCATATGAGGCATCGCAAAAAAATCAGCGGAAGGTGGTACTAACAAAACCTCTGCCCCCTCCACATCCATAGGAATTTTAACATCTTTATTTGTTTCTTCGTTTATTTCTTCTTCCAAGTCGTCCAAGGTACGCCTTAATGCTAGTGGTGGTATACCTATATTGTTTCCGGTCAAATAAACCTTATGAATAACTTCAGTAGTATATTTTTGACCGAGACCGATAGAGTCCATAATTTGCCTTGCTGCCATAGTTATTTCAGCAGTATCTATTCCGTAAGGACAATAAAGTGAACATCTTCTGCACTCGGAACACTGCCAAAAATAAGTATACCATTCTTTCAGAACATCTTCGGTTAATTCTTGAGCATTAGAAAGGTTTTTGAAAAATCCTGAAGGAGTGAAATAGTACCTATAAACTTTTCTGAGCAATTCTTGCCTCTGGACCGGCATATTATTCGGATCAGATGTTCCAAGGAAAAATTGACATTTATCAGCACAAGCTCCGCACCTTACGCAAATATCCATATAGTCCCTGACCGCTTTATTGTGATCAAGTATCTCTTTAAAAACGCCTAACGCTTTATCTTTCCAGCCATCCTGAAGCTTAGAAGGAAAACCCAGTGCCTCCATATCTTCTTTCTTCGCCGGGTTCATATGTTCATATGCAGAAGCGCCTGGAACAATTTTAGGAATTGAAATTTTGCCGTCTAAAACGGGAATCTTATATTTTTCTTTTGGCTTAGCCATACCGTTTATACCTCCGTTTAATTCTTATAGAATCAAAATTGCAGGTTATATTTTTAGATTAACTAGTTTTATATTTCCATACATATAGTTAGTATTTTAAATAGATATATCCTTTGCACTAGGACGATAATATCTTTCTTCTATGGGATTATCCACCATGTTTCTTGTCGGAGAGAAGAATATTCCGATGAAATGCATAACCTTGCTGAATGGTATATAAAGCACCAGTAGCAATATAAGCGTATAATGTATTAAAAACAATGGGTTTGATGGAATATTGGTAAACTGAAATGTTAATAATCCGTTTATATATGGATCTAAATGATTATCTACGACAGTCAATGAAGCCGGGGTTAAAACATAATTCAGCGATAAACCGGCCAAACCTATGAGCATTAAAAGAATTAAAATTAAATAATCCTGAAATAGGGAAATAAATTTAACTCTTTCAATTATCACCCTTCTCATAAATAAAAGGAAAAGGGATAATACCATGACGATACCGCAGATTATTCCGGCATACACAAATATGCTATACCACCATGGAGCCGGATTGGAATAAATAAAATGTCTTGCAAAATGCATCGCTATCAGAAGAAAAAATGAAATGTGAAAAAGATATCCGAAAAACCAAGTAGGCTTATTTGATTTGTAAAGACTCTTGAAGAAAAAAACTTCGCCTAAAATTCTTAAAATAGCCCCACCCCTTGTTAATGGAGCAGGAGTCAGCATAATTTTAATGGGTTGCGGCGTTACGGCATATTGATATATTCTTAAAACTACTGCTATAACGAATATTACCCCTACCGCGTATGTGAATAATAAAAATATTGCAGTGGTTAAATTAAGAGGCATAATGTCCCCCTCCATAAATAAATAGTGATAAATTATTTTATTTTTACAAAAACCCCACATTATGCAGGAAAGACCATAAACTCAGCCTTCCCTGCATATTCACCTTTAAACTAATGATTTAGACACAGCCAGTAGGCTTAGGAAGCCCTGCTATTTTAGCTAACTGTTTAGCTGGACCCTCTGGAAACAACTCATAAATAAACCTATTTGCTTGCTTTTTGTCCGGTAAATTTTCGATCTTCATAACTTCTCTTGCAAGCGACTTAATAGCCGGAGCAACCTGATACTTCTGGAAATAATCCCTTATCCATTCGATAAGTTTCCAATGTTTTTCTGTAAGTTCAACACTTTCTTGTTCTGCTAAAACATCAGCAAGACCCTTGTCCCAATCGACCAAATTCTGAAGATAGCCCTCATCATCTGTTTCAATTGTCTTTCCGTTATAATCAAAACTTGCCATAAAGTTAATCCTCCTTAAATTTTATTTTTAATATCATTAACCCGGCGGTAAAAGCCACCGGAATTTATGCCTTACGATCCACAGCTTAAATCATGTCTATATATCCGCAAGGACAGGCCTCAGCGCATTTTTTGCAACCATTGCAAGTGTCAAGATGAAATTCAAAATGTTGCCCCTTGGGCAATTTTTTAATGGCACTTTGAGAGCAGTATTCGAAACAACTACCACAGTCAAAACACATACCGCAACTAATGCATCGTTTAGCCTCAGAAATTAAATCGTCCATGCTTAAATTATTCAGTATACCGTCAAAGTCATTAATCCTGACGGAAGCATCTCTTGCCGTTCTTTCGTGTCTTTCAGCTTCTTGAAAATATGCAAGATACATATTTTTGCCTTCGAAGTTAACTGCATCTCCATATTTAACAACCTTTCTCTCATCCTTTTTTGTCGCTTCACCGCTTAATTTCTCATGCATAGCATATGCGGCATATCTTCCCATTCCTATAGCATCAGTCACCAAGCCGAATTTTAATATGTCTCCTCCCGCAAAAACTTTATCCTCATTTGCAACAAGGTACTTGTCATTGACATTCAAAAATTCATTGTTGTCATTTTTAGTAAGACCGTCTAGTCCTTTATAATTAGGCTTCTGTCCGAAAGAATATATCAGCGTGTCGAGCTTGAGAGCTAGCTCTTTTCCGCCATCGACTATAACAGGATGAACCCTGCCCGATGCATCTTTCTCTGAAAGTTTCATCTTTTTCAAACGCACCGCAACCGCTTTTCCGTTTTCTGTAATAATCTCATCCAACGCGAACAAAAACTCAAAATTAATTCCTTCGGCGTGACCCTCTCTGACCTCGGTCGAGCCCTTTTCTTTTATCTCAGCAACATCGTTTAGCGTACCTTTATTGTAAATAAATGTTACATTAGCACCGAGTCTTTTTGTAACCATGCCGGCATCCATCGCGCTATCGCTTCCTATTACAACTACCTCTTTACCGGCATCCTTAATCTCTCCGGAAGCAGCCTTTTGAAGAAATTCAGTACCTGTATAAACATTTGGAGCATCTGCACCGCTCATTTTCATTTTGATGGGCTCATGTGTACCGATGGCAACAAAAACTGCATCATAATCCGATTTAAGCTTATCTAATGACACATCAGTGCCTATACTCATACCTGCTTTAATCTCTACACCTAAATCTTTGATGCGTTTTACTTCAGCGTCAATTATATCTAATGGTAGTCTGAATTTAGGTATCCCGTATCTTAGATAGCCGCCAGCCTCTTTAAATTTTTCATATATAGTAACACTATAGCCTCTTATGGCCAAGTGATAGGCGCAGGATAAACCTGCGGGACCGGCCCCTATGATAGCAATTTTCTCTTTTCTCGGGGTATCCGAAAGCTTCTTGAAATGTAAGTTGTTTTTTATTCCATAATCGCCAACAAACATTTCGATAGCATTTATCGCAACAGACTTATCTTTATGCTTACGATTGCATTCATCCTCGCAAGGATGAGGACACACCCTGCCGGTCGTAGACGGCAACGGGTTAGATTCAGTAAGTAGATAAAAAGCCTCGGTAAGCGATTCATCTATTGGCCTATCATACGATTCGCTTTGCGCTATATATTGAATGTAATCTCTCACCCTCGTACCATTAGGACACGTGTCCATACAAGGCGGTTTCTTCTCAACATACTTCGGCCTAAAAGGCGATTGTTCCATTCCTACACCTGAACTCAACGATACCTTCGCCGGTTTCTTAACTTTCTTTAAAACAAGCATAAAATCATCCTCATAATAATTCCAAAATGCATCAAGGCATATTAAAAGTTATAATTAAATATTATCAATCTTGTCCCGGAAGAGTAAGATAGCTTCCTCCAGCATACCCATAAATCAGCTTACCATCGTCCATTATTTCCTTTAATACACCCTTAATATCACTCTTGGATAAGCCGACATCTGCAAAATCTCTTTCCATCTCCTTAACTATATCTATGGGCTTAAATCTTTTTTTGCCGTCGTATTCCTTAACAAGCCCAATGATCTGGTCTTTTAATTTACTCTTTGTCTCGTCGGTCATAACATTTACCTCTTATGTTTTTAATTTTACAATGACCCGCCTAATTAACACAGCACTTCCATCGTATTCTTCCTATTTAAGATAATGGCATTCATCTCAACGATGAAAATCATCAAGATGAATGCCTAATAAAACTATTAAAGCCTTATATGTGACGAATAATTCATTGTAGTTTCGGCAAGTCTAAAGTCATCGACATGGTATTTTGTAAACTCAAATCCTGTTATATTAAAGAACTTAGGCCAACCAATCCTGTCTATCCATTCCGCGATCCTTTCTCCGGGCTCTGCTCCCTTTTTATAAGCATCTAATATGGTTTTCACCGCTTCAACCACTTGAGGCCATCTAGGCGGGTCATTAGGAATAAAAGAAACAGCTAATTTTGAAAAGGTAGGTTTTGTTCTAGCATTTGACACTTTACCGCCAACCCATATAGAAAGCCCGTCAGTTCCGGGATCCGCGATCGGCATCGCAGGGCATACAGTATAGCAACTTCCACAAAACACGCAGGTTTCTTCGTTTACTCTCAGCGTCTGTTTGCCGTCTTGAGTATCAGGTCTTATGGAATTTGTCGGACAAGCTGAAATAGTGCTGGGTATCTCACATAAGTTTAAAAGTCTTTCCTGGTTTATTTTAGGTGGCTTTCTGTGTGTTCCGAGTATTGCAATGTCGGACGATGCCACAGAACCGCACATATTCAGACAACATGCGAAAGCGATTCTTACCTTTGCCGGTAATTTCTCTTCGATAAAGTATTCATACACTTCATCCATTATGGACTTTACGACGCCTGATGCATCACTTGCAGATGTATGGCAGTGCACCCACCCTTGAGTATGAACTATGTTTGCAATGACATTTCCTATGCCCCCAACGGTCAAACCTAATTTAGCAACATCCTGCTTAAGAGGTTCAATATTTTTCTCGTTCTCAAATAAAAACTCAACATTATTTCTCGTGGTAAATCTTAAAAAACCATCGCAATATTTATCTGCTATATCACATAAATCCCTGACAAAACTGCCACTTACTAATCTCGGGGAACCGACCCTTACTGTATATAGTTTATCGCCACTTTCCGCAGTATGGACCATGGTTCCTGCATCCAAAATTTCATGGTATGCCCATTTACCGTAATTATTCTTGACAATAGGCGGCAAATAATCATGAAAATCATGCGGACCGATATCTGTCAATCTTGTCTTTTTAACCTCTTCCGGCATAACAACCTCCAAATATTTTATATGACAATTTTAATTAAATAAATAAGATTAAAATATAATAATTATAATCTAACATTGATAAAATAAATCAATCTTCAACGCTTATTCATCATCGAATTTTATAAACGGATTGCTTCTCGGATGTCCAACCATTTCCGGTGTAGGCTCCAGTCCAATGCCTTCTAAGAACGTAATAATTCCCACTCTCTGCATGAGCTCTCCGATTCTTTCTCTCGTGACGCCGTATTCATCCCAGAAATCCCATATATTGCTTATTAACCCTTTCAGCCATTCATAATCATTTTTACTGTCTTCCAAAACATCATAAAACGGGATAAGCATCATGCCCATTCTTGGGCCGGTTACCAACGGAGCCTTAGCGCCCAACAAAATAGACGCGCCTTTCTGGTCTCCTGACCTAAGCGCCTTTGGCATCTTGTTTATGCAATGCATACACTTAACGCAATTAGAATCATCAATGACCAATTTTTCTCCCTCGAACTGCATACACTTCGCGGGACATTTGTCTAAAACGTATTTCTGGACATTAAAATCATTTACGCAATTCTTTACCTCGTCCTGATTGATTTTTATGTTATCCTTCCATGTTCCGATGAATGCCATATCAGATCTTGAAGCTGCCGCAACACAATCGTTTGCGCAACCAGAAAATTTAAATTTAAATTTGTAGTTAAAAAGTGGCCTGTGCATCTCATCTTGATACGCCTGTGTCAAATCATAACAAATTTGCATAGTATCATAGTTAGCAAACTCACATCTTGCCTGCCCTAAGCAGCATGACGGAGTTCTTAGATCGGAACCACCACCACCTAAATCAAATCCCAGCTCGGCATATTTCTGAAAGGCTTCTTCTGCCTCTGCCTGATAAACGCCCAACACTTGAATATCTCCGGTGGAACCGTGTAGGTTTAACAACCCGCCACCGTGCTCCTCGGCAATGCTAGCTATCTTTCTGAGAACATCAGAATTGTAAAAAAAACCGGACACCTGATTAAGTCTCATGGAATGACATTCTTTAACACCCGGGTACTTATCTGGGTACTCTGTAAACCTGCCGACCATTCCGGCTCCGTATCCTTTAACCCCTGCCATACCCCCATGTTTCCAATGAGTAATCTTATCTCTATAGGAGTTCTCTACTTGTCCCAAAAGATCTTCTGTCCTTTCACTTTTTTCCGCCGCTCTTTCGATTTCTCTAACAAAACTTACCCACTTCCCTTTTTTTAGTTCGTCAAGAAGCGGGGTTTCATGTTTTCTACCCATAAAACCTCCTTAAAAAAATAAAAATTAAAAGACATTTAACGCACTCAGCTTTAAATAATCCCCCCTCAATAAATCTTACTGCAACGATATAAACTCACATTTCTTTACGTGCAGAATCGAAATACAGAGGCTTGTTTTATGTAGTTCCATACAGACTGACAAACCGAATATACCACTCTTTATATAATCCTTTTATTCATATATTGTCAAGAAAAAAATGTCTTAGTAATAAAAAAACTAACATTGTTTTATCTTTGAAGAATTCTTTTTTACCTGCCTAACAAACGATATCCAATTCTTAAACCAACTTGGCGCTGCAGGTGAAAATATATGGGTATAACTTGCGAGCATATTCTTATAAACAATGCAGTCGCTTACACCATTGACCCCAAATCCCTTCTCTATGTCAAAAGCAAAATTTATACTATTTGAAGGTGCAATCGCCAAATATGAATGATGAAATTCGTGACCCTTTATAGATTTAATTCTACCGAACCACTGCTGGCTATTTTTATCATAAAGGGTAGATAACAATTTTGTATAACCGTGCCCCTTGGGTTTCTTCGTCCATTTTACATCAACATCTATTGCCCCTACCATTTGACGCGTGACATCGCCGTAGGAAATACTCCTGCAGAGATATACTAGTCCGCCGCATTCCGCATAAACCGGAAGGCCTATTTCTATTTTTTCCTTTATCTCTTTTCTTAAATTCTCGTTTGCCTCTAAATCTTTGCAAAAAATCTCGGGGAATCCCCCTCCGATGTATAAAGCATCAACATCGGGAAGATTGTCGTCCTTAATCGGAGAAAACCTGACAATATCGCAACCTAACCCTTCAAGCGCTTCAATATTCTCGTTATAGTAAAAATTAAACGCACCGTCATATGCGAGTCCAACCCTTATCTTTTTTCTAGTCCTACCAAGCATTATTTTTTTTGGTGGCAAGATTACATCGTGCAGAATTGTATCGGTATTTCCCTTAGATTTGGCATTTTTTTCAGCTAAATTTATTATGCCGTCTAGGTCAATAAAATCTGAAATCTTACGGGATATATCCGAAATAAGACTTTCGATATCTCCGCCTGCCAACGTCGACAGTAAACCGAGATGTCTCTGTTTTATTGATAATTCCGGATCATTGGGAATATGACCGACAACTTTTAAGTCAGTATAGTAATTAATTGCATTTATAAGATTTTTTTCATGTCTTTTGCTATGAACCCTGTTAAGTATCACACCTTTTATATTTACATCTTTATCAAAATCTTCAAACCCCTTAAGAATCGGCGCAACCCCTCTATTTAGTTCCGCGACATCCACCACAAGTACCACTGGAAGATTTAAAAGCTTTGCCAAAGATGCATTAGAAAACTTACCTCGGATATCAAAAGAATCATGCAACCCATGATTACCTTCAACAATACTTATATCGGAATTAAGCGAATGCTCCAAAAAGTGTCTTTTAATTTTACTTTTAGACATAAAATAAAAATCCAGACTGTAACAGTTCTTACCCGTTGCTGCCTTTAGCCACATAGGGTCTATAAAATCCGGTCCCTTTTTAAAAGGCTGAACTGCAAACCCCTTGTCTCTAAGCAAGCGCATTAGAGCAATTGAAACGGTGGTTTTGCCTGAATTCCTCTTTGTAGCTGATATGTAAAATTTCAGAATTTGTCGCTTTTTGTCCTTAAAAATACTTTTCATTTTTTTTCTGAATTCCTGAGCGATTTTATCATGGAAATTTTTCCAAGTGTATATGAAGAAATATTTTTGTTTTCGATATCTTTATTTTCCAATAAAAATAGCCTGTCAATACCAAGAATAAATAAGGAAAACCCATATTCTGCTATTTTCTGCTTGTCAAAGTGGTGCTGCAAAAAAGCAAACTCATCCTCTTCTTCTATGAGTTTGCTTTCATAAAATACCTCAAGCCTTGCCATTAAGGGAAGATTTGAAAAATATTCCAGTAGCTCATCAACTTTATGTTCACTTAATTTTGTAATCTTCAGAACATACTCTAAGTCATATTTGAATTTCATATCCGCTTTTAATTGGCGGAGAGAGAGGGATGAACCTTTTATAGAAGGTTTTAAACCTTACGAACCGCCCTTAAGGGCTACGCCCTACCGGGGGTTCAAATCCAAGAACACCTTCATCTCATAACGCCTTGTTCATATATTTATCTCTAATTGGCGGAGAGAGAGGGATTCGAACCCCCGGTAGGCTTTCGCCTACAATTGATTTCGAGTCAATCGCCTTCGACCGGACTCGGCCATCTCTCCTCTATTTAACAACGCAAAAATTATTTGGCTTTATTTATTTTGTCAAACTCATAACTAAGATAACCCCTAGGTAATTCTCCCGTAAAATGCGCAACAACGTAGCCCATCCTGTTTACTATAAACGACTGTGGTATTTCGTATATATTTCCATACGCCTTTTCAATCTTATAATCTGCCATACCTATAGGATAGGTTATCATGCCGCCCTTGAAGGTTTTTATGAAATGCCGAACATATCTTCTTCCTTGGTTATTAACAGAAAGGCCAATAATCATAAACCCGTCCTTTTTATGCAATCTGTAAAATTTTTCGAGCCTCGGTATCTCGTGCCTACAGGGAGGGCACCACGTTGCCCAGAAATTAATAAGAATAATTTTGCCCTTGTAATTTTTAAGAGATATAGTCTTGCCCTGATAATTTAAACTTGAAACTGAGAATTGAGGAGCAACCGCCCTATTTCCCGACTTTTTAATGCCACGTCTCCGTAACAAATAAGGCGCATTGACTATTAGAACGGATATGATAACTATGACCGCCACGAAAACTAGAACCTTAAAGATTTGGATATTTTTTCTATTCATAATCTAGTAAAATAAGTCTGTTCACAATGCTTCGATTATACTTCGTTTACTGATTTTATCATAATCCTGAATTATTATCAAAAAATAAAAATTATTATCCTACTTTATACTACGACACATGATTAATTTATTTTAAAAATTTGCTTTTTATGATATATTAATTTGAAATTGAAGTTAATTGACAAAAGAAGCGGAGGTTTTAATTTTAGATGAGGGTAAATAAGGCAATCTTTCCCGCCGCGGGTCTTGGGACAAGACTTTTACCTATCACAAAATCTATTCCTAAGGAAATGCTGGTTTTAGTTGATAAACCGCTAATACAATACGGCGTAGAAGAGTGTATAGGAGCAGAGATTAACGACATAATCATTGTGACAGGCAGAGGGAAAACAGCCATTGAGGATTATTTCGATAGATCGATTGAGCATGAAATTATATTAAAACAAAAAGGGAAACACTATTTATTGAAATCAGTTGATGATATTTCCGATATCATCAATCTGACGTATACTCGTCAAAAAGAGGCCTTAGGTTTAGGCCACGCAATTTTGTGCGCACAAAACATGGTTGGAAACGAGCCGTTCGCTGTTGTGTTAAGCGACGACGTGATAGATTCCGATATTCCCGTCATGAAACAAATGGTTGATATATATAAAAAATATAGGTATTCCGTATTAGCCGTTCAACGAGTCCGTGACGACAATGTTTCAAAATACGGAATTATAAAAGGAACAAAAATAGGAAAAAGATTGTTTAAGGTTGAAGATCTTGTTGAAAAGCCTGAAATACACGAAGCTCCTTCTAATCTTGCCATAATAGGTAGATATATTTTAACACCTAATATTTTTGATTTCATTAGCGAAACAAAACCAGGCAAGGGTGGAGAAATTCAACTCACCGATGCCATTAAATCACTTCTTTCTATCCAGCCAGTTTATGCGCTTGAATTTGAAGGAACAAGATACGACGGCGGAAATAAACTTGACTTACTGAAAGCTCAATTGGTGTATGGGTTAAAGAATGAGGAACTCAAAAATGGGCTTATCGAATTTATTAAAAAACTTGATTTTATTTAATTTTTTTAATATTTAGACTAATTAAAGGATTATAATAACAATATCATTTAGGAGCTATTTACATGGTTAACACAGGCCGAAAAGATTTCGAAAATTTATTGGATGACGCGAGCGATATCGTTATCGGCAAAAATGAAAGTGGTGATGATACTGATCACAAAAACAATCTATCGGAAGAAATTCAAATACCGGAAGTTATTCCGTTATTGCCGATTAGAGACATAGTACTCTTTCCGTTTATGATAATACCTCTTTTTGTTGGAAGAGAGGCATCCGTCAAGGCGGTTGATGAAGCTATTGCAAAGGATAGATTAATACTTCTCTCTGCTCAAAAGGATATTATAGTCGAAGAACCGATGCAAAATGATATTTATGATGTAGGCGTTGTCGCTATGATTATGAAAATGCTTAAACTTCCGGACGGCAGGGTTAAAATCTTAGTCCAGGGTATATCAAAGGCCAAAATAGATACATTTGTTCAAGTGAAGCCCTTTTATCTCGTAAAAGTATCAAAAATAACAGAAGAGAACATTGTTAATATAACACCGGCCGTTGATGCTTTAATGAGAAATGTAAAGGAACAGCTCGAAAAATATGTTTCATTAGGCAGATTGCCATCACAAGACATTCTGGTAATATTAGAGAACGTTAATAGTCCTGAAAGGCTTGCCGATATTGTAGCGTCTAATTTGGGGCTAAAAGTAGAGGAATCTCAAAAAATATTAGAAGAGCCCGATCAGTTAGAAAGACTCAAAAAGGTAAATGATATATTGGCAAGAGAAATTGAAGTCCTTTCTATGCAGGCCAAGATACAGTCTCAAGCAAAAGAAGAGATGACAAAAACTCAAAGAAGTTATTTTTTAAGAGAACAACTCAGACAAATAAAGCAAGAGCTAGGGGAAACAGATGAAAAAAGCCAGGAAATAACGGAATTAAGAGAAAAAATACTCTCAGCAAAGATGCCTTCAGATGTTTTAAAAGAGGCTGAAAAGCAACTATCAAGATTAGAAACGATGCATCAAGACGCAGCAGAGGCATCTACCGTTAGGACATATTTGGAATGGCTAACAGATATACCATGGTCAAAAAAAACAAGGGATAACTTAAACATAGAAACTGCCAAAAAGATCTTAGATGAAGATCACTACGATTTAGAAAAAATCAAGGAAAGAATCCTTGAATATCTTAGCGTCAGGAAGCTTAATAAAAAAATAAAAGGACCTATACTATGCTTCATAGGACCTCCCGGCGTCGGCAAGACATCTCTTGGCAAATCCATTGCGAAGGCTATGAATAGAAAGTTTATACGGGTTTCTCTCGGCGGGGTGCACGACGAAGCAGAAATTAGGGGGCACAGAAGGACTTATGTGGGCGCTCTTCCCGGCAGGGTAGTTCAAGGCATTAAACAAGCGGGTACTAATAATCCGGTATTCATGATAGATGAAATAGACAAAATCGGTACCGATTTTAGGGGCGACCCATCGTCTGCCCTTCTGGAAGTACTGGATCCAGAACAAAACTTTTCATTTTCTGACCACTATCTAAATGTTCCGTTTGATTTGTCAAATGTTATGTTTATTGCCACGGCTAATGTAGCCGACACAATACCGTCTCCCCTCAGGGATAGAATGGAAACCATAAATCTGTCCGGATATACCCTTGAAGAAAAAGAGAAGATTGCGGAAAAATATCTTATTTCAAGACAAATAAAGGAAAACGGGCTAAAAAAAGATTATATAGAGTTTAAACCAAGCGCTGTAAGAACCATTATATCAGGATACACCAGAGAAGCAGGGCTAAGAAACTTAGAGCGTGAGATTGGATCCGTGTGCAGAAAAGTGGCAAGACTAATAGCCGAAAATAAAATTAAAAAGTACACTATAACCAATAAAAATGTGCATAAATATCTCGGTACAATAAAAATTCTACCGGATGAAGAAAGAGAAAAGGATGAAATTGGCGTTTCTACAGGGCTTGCATGGACTCCATACGGCGGTGAGGTCTTATACATTGAAACCGTGCTTGTTAGAGGAAAAGGCGGATTGTTGCTGACCGGACAACTTGGAGACGTAATGAAAGAGTCGGCACAGGCTGCCATTAGTTACGCAAGATCAAAAACTGACGAACTTGGTATCGAAGCAGACACATTTGAAAAATACGATATACATGTGCATATACCCGAAGGGGCAATACCAAAAGATGGACCATCTGCGGGAATTACAATGGCAACATCATTAATTTCGGCATTATTAAAAAAACCTGTTAAAAAGGATATCGCAATGACGGGAGAAATTACATTAAGGGGTAATGTGCTTCCTATTGGAGGATTGAAGGAAAAATCCTTGGCCGCACTAAGGGCCGGTATAAAAACCATTTTGATACCGGAAAGGAATAAAAAAGATCTTGATGAAATATCTCCGTTGGTCAAAAAAAACTTAAAATTTATACCAGTTAAACACATGGACGAGGTTGTCAGGCATGCTGTGGTCGACATGTTTGATTCAAAACCTTATGATAAGACGAAATCTGAATTGAAATCTAAACCTAAATGCAGATCAAAAAAAGAGGGTGAGAAAAAAAGAAGGGCTTAACGAAACCGCACTAATCAGGGAAATTGAAAAGATAAGCCTTGTGACCCGTAAGTTTAATAAATCTTTGATTATTAAGTCTATCGGTGATGATTGCGCTATTTTCAAGGATAAAAATAATATACTCGTGAGCACAGATTGTATAACGGAAAATGTTCACTTTACAATTGGTTCGTACAGCTTCAATGAGATTGGTGCAAAATCATTATTGGTCAATTTAAGCGATATAGCTGCAATGGGTGGGGTTCCGCGTTTATTTACATTATCTTTGCTACTGCCTGAGTACATAAATGAAGAAAACATTAAAAACATCCTACACGGCATTGTAGATATTGCAAAAAAATATAAGATTTCTCTTGTAGGGGGCAATATATCTAGATCGTCCGAACTATCCGTATCTATAACCATCATTGGAGACTATAAGGATGATAATGTTATAAGACGGGATGGTTCAAGGGTTGGCGACTCGGTTTTTGTTTCAGGGGAGCTTGGTAATGCATGGATGTCATATTATTTGAGACAACATATTGAAAATACAAGAAAAAAAGGGACACAACTAGAGGATTTTGAAAAACAATTTAAACTTCCGACACCAAGAATAAAACTAGCTAATGAACTGGCAACTAAGCGACTTGCAAATTCATTAACAGATATTAGTGACGGCTTATATAAAGATGTTTTTAATATAGCGGGTATTTCAAATGGCATTGAGATATGGATGGATGAACTACCTATTAATGAAAATTTAAAACATATTGTGAAATTACTAAAAATAAAAAAATATATGGATAATGTTATATCATTCGGCGAAGATTACGAACTTTTATGGACATCTGACAGCACAAAAGAGGATGAGATTTTAAATTTATCGAGCCGGCTTGGCGTAATGGTTAAAAAAATAGGGAGAATAGTCAGTGAACCGGCTCAGCGCGTATTCATAAAAAACGGTGCACCGTACGCCGTACATAATTTTACCTTCAGGCATTTATAATTATGTATTTTGTCACCTATTTGCTATTTTTCATCCTATTTATTGCCATATCATCTGTTTTCTCAATTTCAGAATCTTCTATTTTTTCACTGACTAAGTCTGACATAGACGAGTTAATCCTAAAAAAAAGAACCAAGGTAATATTTTTAATAAGAAAATCGTCCATATTCCTTGTAATAATCTTGGTGGGGAATATGACTGCCAATGTGGTGACTGCAAGTTTCGGATCAATTCTCCTGAAAGAATATTTTCATAAGATACCTATAATCTACTCCATTATATTAATATCTCTTACCCTGATAATAATAGCCGAAATTATTCCAAAAATCATCGCGTTGAAAAAACCAGTAGAACTATCCCTGATAGTTTCACATATCTTTTATCCTATTACATTTTATACTGAATTGTTAATAAAAAAACTCGGCATCAAAGAAACGAGATTTAAATTAGAAAGGGAAGAGTCCATTTCTAATGAAGAGTTAAAAATGGTGATAGAAATTGGCAAAACCGATGGCGAAATAAAAGAAAAAGAATACGAATTTATAGAAAATTTTTTAAAACTCTCTTACTTAAAGGCCGGCAATGTCATGACTAAAAGAGATAATGTTTTTGAATTAGATGTTAATACTCCCGTGTTGACGGCAATTAAATTTGCCCTAGAAAATCATTTTTCCAGAGTACCAATTTATTTTAGAGAAAAAGATAATATAGTCGGTGTACTTCTTACTAAAAATATTCTTTCAAAGGTGTGCGATACGGGCGGAGAAAAAAGAACCCTTAACTCTTTTTTAATAAAGCCATTTTTTATACCAGCATCTAAAAATGCGCTGGAACTCTTCAGGGAATTACAAAGAAAAAAGATTCACATTGCAATCGTAGTTAATGAATACGGAAAAATGACTGGAATTGTTACCATGGAAGATTTACTCGAAGAAATATTTGGAGAAATTGAGGATGAATATGATGTTCAATAACCTATATATTATTTATATAATTATCATTATTGTTTCTATATTGTTTGAAGGATTTTTTGCCGGTTCCGAAATAGGCATTATAAGTTTCGATAAGATTAAGATAAAACATATGGAGACTAAGGGGAACAAACTTGCTAAATTTTTAATTAAGATGACCAAAAGACCTGAAAATACCTTTTCAACTTCCCTAATTGGTAACAATATTGCGTATACAACTGCATCTATTCTGGCAACTACAGTTACATATGAATACGCACACTCATATACACCGTTTATAGTGGCAATTTTTCTTACACCCTTCATGGTCATTTTCGGTGAAATAATTCCGAAAATGATTTACAGAAGGAATGCTAATAGTCTTATGTTGAAAAGCATTCCTTTAATCACGGCTTTCGGGGTTATATTTTTTCCCATTAATATCATCTTTATAGCCCTGTCTAAACTCTTAAATATTATTTTTAAAAGCAAGTCAAAAAATGTGTTTTTAACTAAAGATGAACTTATAAAGGTTTTAACAATAAGCGGCAATATAGAAGAACTTAAGGATTATGATAAAAAAATTATAAAACGGATATTTGATTTTAAGGATAAAACCGCCAAGGATATTATCATGCCGCTTATACATGTTATAGCAGTAGATGAAGATGAAAGCGTAAAGGTGGCAAGGCATATTCTGACAGAATCTAACTATTCCAGAATACCTGTTTATAAAGACCGTATAGATAACATATTGAATATTGCATTCGCTTTTGATATTTATAACCCCGAAAATGCAGATAAAGTGATAGGTGATATAGCTAAGCCCATACTCTTCATACCCGAAACTTTAAAAATATCGGTAATAATGATTAAGATGCAGAAAAGTCATCAGCAAATGGTTGCCGTTGTTGACGAGTATGGCGGAGTATCCGGAATAATAACATTCGAGGATATTCTGGAAGAAATAGTAGGAGAAATCAGGGACGAAACAGATGAGGAGGAACCGATGTATAAAAAGATAGGTAAAAACACATATGTGATAAATACAAGGCTCACAATAGACGAGCTATCGGAACTGTTCAACTTGACGATAGAAAAACACCCGGAAGCAGATTATGAAACCATTTCTGGCTTAATAATGGATAGACTTGGCAGAATACCCGTTCCGGGTGAAAAATTCACAATAGAAAATCTTAATTTCACAGTAACACAATCAACGAGCAAGTCGCTAAAAGAGGTAATCCTAAGCTACTGAAAAGTAGATAGCACTTAATGAGCGGCGACCTTATCTATCATCTGTTGAAATGAAGTTTTAGGCGCTGCACCGACTATCTGATCAACTACCTTTCCGTTATTAAACAAAATAACGGTCGGTATACCTCTTATGCTGTATTTACCGGGAATAACCTGATTTTCATCAACATTTACCTTTCCTACTTTTATCGTGTCACCATAAATTGATGCCATTTCATCAACAATAGGTGCAACGGCTCTGCACGGCGCGCACCAGACAGCCCAAAAATCTACAAGAACGGGCTTGTCCGACTTTAAAACCTCAGTCTCAAAATTTGCATCCGTAAAGACCAAAACATTTTCTGAAGCCATAATCAATAACTCCTCCTTAATTTTTTAATTAATATTTAGAATGTCCTTCCGTTTTTCATAATCTATCAAGCTATACTTTATGAATCAGTCCTTTGTTCTGATCTTAACACCAAAGAATCTGCTATCTTAGTGAATACCGCCTTTACCTCCGGATGGATGTCTTTTGTCATAATCGGCTCACCTTTATCGGAAAGTTCACAAATTTCCTCGACTATAGGTATTTCACCTAGAAAATTTACACCCAATTTTTCAGCAGCTAATTTAGCACCACCGTGTTTAAAAATATCTGAACGCTTGTTGCAATGCGGACAAACAAAATAACTCATATTTTCAACTATGCCGAAAACAGGAACATTCACTTTGTCAAACATACCTAACGCCTTTTTAGCATCTATGAGCGAAATATCCTGCGGTGTGGAAACCACAATAGCAAAATTTATTGGAACGGTCTGGACTAATGTAAGCTGAATATCCCCTGTTCCAGGAGGAAGGTCGACAACGAGAAAGTCAATCTCGCCCCACTCCACATCTTTCAAAAACTGCGTAGTAACCTGCATAACTACAGGTCCTCTCCAAATAGCGGGAGCATCTTCCGGAATCAAAAAACCCAGCGACATAAGCTTGATTCCAAATTTTTCTATAGGAATTATTTTGTTTTGCGGGGTTAGATCTGGCCTCTTGTTCACACCCATCATAGTTGGAATACTAGGACCGTATAAATCTGCGTCCATAAGCCCGACTTTTTTACCCTGTTGTGCCAATCCGATGGCTAAGTTAGCGCTAAATGTGGACTTCCCTACGCCACCCTTACCACTTGCAACAGCAATAATATTTTTTACACCTACAATAGGGACCTGTTCTTCGAATGGATTTTTATTGCCGTGCCCTCCTTCGCTTCCCGAAGGACACCCGCAAGAGGATTCTTCTTGCCCTTTATCTTCACAACCGCATGAACTATTGGATTCCTCGCTTTCGCGACCTCCGCCCACCTCAAAACTTCTAACTCCATCCTTGCCGTTTGCGTCAAATTTATTCGACTGTTCTTCACTATTACTCATAAAACACCCCTTAAATTTTTATTGTTATCAGATTTTAATTTTATATGCAAATATACATATACTTACATTATCATAATTTAGCAATTACTTCAACCAAAAAATAAATGGTGCATCATGCGTCACCCTTAATCTTGAACGCATCCATGAACGCACTAACGGAAAACTCTGCCTTACCGGGACCGGCTTCACCGTACCCCTCTGGAATAGGCAGTCCGTACTTATAGTGAAGCTCGTGCCATTTGAGCAGGAGTTTAACATAATACTCAAGAGGAACGGATGAATTTCCTAACTTCCCTAGCTTGCTTGTCTTTTCGGGACACCAGGTTGTATACCTGGGTATAACACTATTGGACATAAAAAACTCTAAGCCCTCCGCCGTTGAATTTATAGCATCATCTATATTGCTAAATCCATAAGGTTTGGAAAGTTCGACACCAGCGACAAAATTAGGAATAACCCTATACTCTCCAAATATTGATACCGCATCCACTATTCTTTTTATCCATTCATCTCTTCCTATAAAGAGAGATTTTCCGGGACAGATATTATCAAAGAGCTCCCTATCCCAGACCTCAAAATTAGTATGGTATATAAACGCCCCTGCGTCTTTGAGGCGTTTAAGCTTCTTTATATCGTGAGCTTGCACAACAACCTTGCTTATCCATTTCCCCTTGTATTTATCCTCAATGGCCTCCAAGAACGGAACATAAAAGTCTATCTCGGCATCACCCTTAAACTCTGCCCCATCCACGATACTTCCGCCCGTTAACGTATACGCTTTAGACACGGAATCCTTCGATGCGTTGATTAAGCCCAAGGCATCAATTATGTCATCGATAGACTTTACAGCAGAATAGTCCTTATGCGTCTTTTTTTGGGTGACATAATTCGACCTCATATCACAAAAGGCACATTCATTATTATTTTCAAAATACTGACACATTCTAAAAACAGCAAGGTATATAAGGTATCCCCATTCGATAGTCGGGGCAATATCCCTGACCGATTTTCCGGTTGAGGTTGTTTTAAGCATATAAGATTTTTCGGGTGAGAAAACAATATCCCCAATAAATGCACCATCCAAAAACAAAACATACTTATCTTTGGATTGGTCAAACTTAATTTTGTACGGCGAAGACTTATTTATTCTAACGGAAATGATAGTTCTCTTGAGATTGTATATTCCATTTTGAAGGGCTATTTCTTCCGGATATTTCCTCGTAGCTATATCGTTATCGTTATCCACATCAAATGAGAAGATAAAATAAGACTTGCCTGAAAAATTCTCGTTATGGACTATGCGCTCAAAAAAAACCCCCTGCCTTAGTATATCCTCCTTAATTATGGCTTCGGGATTTAGTAAATCACCGTATTCTTTAATATAAAGCTCCAGATTATTCAAATATCTATTGGGCATGTATTCCATTTTATTACTTTAAAGTTAAAATTTCAATCGACAATTTTACTTTACATCAATAAGTAAAAAATATTATAATGTAAAATACCTATTAGGGCATATTATGCTAATTGCATGAGAATATTATTGGTATCTTTTTATTAAAAATGGAGATTTTATTGTGAAAACATTACAGATAAGGTTGTATGTAATTTTTAACCTATTCTTCCTTAACAGAGAAAAATTTATTAAAAATATTATATCTGCCATACCTACGGAGTATAAAAATATTGCAAACTTAAGCGACATAGAATTCACTATTTTTGCATACTTCTCATATAAATATACCCACGCATCCCAAGAAGAAAAAAAGATTTACGAAAAAAGCGGCATAATGATTTCGTATAAAGAGTTAAATAGACTGTATATTTCCACGCCGCATCTTGCGACGGTATTAAAGGGTTTGCAGAGCCAAAAACTTATCAGTAAAGCAACTTTAAACGAAGATAAACGTAAGACTAACTATATTTTGTCTTACAATGAATTTAAAAAATTTAACGATATAAACGTGAGTACTCTAGATTTTTTAAATTTTAATATATCTGACACCACTGCTATTGATAATTTATTACATGGAACGATAGCGCTACTTAAAAGCAATGACATAGTAAATGATATTCAAGAAAAAAACCTTGAAGGTTTCTTAAATAATGCTGATAACTATTTTAAATTTTATTACATAATTCTTGCCCTATGGGCAAGCAGATATCTCATAAATAACTTTAAGACCAAGTTAATGGGTCCATCTGAATTTATGGTTTATGCGATGATAATCAAATTTTACATCAAAAGTGACAAGAAACCCATTACTACCAAAAAAATCAGAGAGGCAACGGGACTTGCTCCCTCCATTATTAGTCAAAGTTTTAAGAAGTTCATTGACGAGGGTGTAATTACAAGAAAAGAAATTAACAAGTTTAAGGTTCATTTTTATGTAAACAAAAGAAAACTTGAAAAAAAACTTACAATTGATACTGTACTTATTAGCGAAATAACAAAGTATATTAAGAATGATGATAAAAAAGGTTTTGAACAATTTGTCAATAAATTAAATACAGCAGTGGTAAATAAATTGAGCGACATAGATGTAAATAAGATATGCTCTAACAAAGAATGCAATATGGATATTCCGTTAATTTCCGGACTTAGATACTGCCCTTATTGCGGGGCAAAAGTCATTTAAAGATGCCAATTATTCTAACCGGAGCAATTTATATTTTAGCATCTTATTTGGCAGGAAGTTTTCCAACCTCGGCCATAATTGCCAAACTCAATGGCGTTGCCGACCTCACTAAAGAGGGAAGTGGTAATCTTGGCGCTACTAATGTTTCTAGGATTATCGGCAAGAAATTTGGGGTCATTACGCTAATAATAGACGCAAGTAAAGGGTTTGTGCCCGTATTTTTTGCAATGAGATTATTTCCGGCGCACTTAATTATTTTATCCCTGATCATTATTGCCCCTGTGATAGGTCACTGCTATTCCGTATTTGTAAAATTCAAAGGCGGAAAGGGGGTCGCCGCTGCACTGGGAATATTTATAGCCATATCGCCTGAGGCCGTCCTGATAGCGTTCTTGATATTTGCAACAATACTATTTTTTGCCAGATATGTATCTCTCGCATCTATAGTAAGTGCTTTTCTTATGCCGTTTCTGATATTTTACGCACTAAAAAATGTATATATATTCTCCGCATCCGTACTCATCTCCGCCCTAATAATATACAAGCATTCCCCTAATATAAGGAGGCTGTTAAGCGGCACCGAGCATAAAATAAAAAAATAGTATTCCCAACCATCTACCCTATCTTGCACTTACCATAACCAGCTTAGAGCTCAATGCAACAACCTTATCGTTGACCTTAATGATCGCCTCATATATATAAACATTAGGTGTATTTTTGGGAATTGCAAGATATAAGTTGGTCTTGTAATAGCCCTCTTTTTTGATGTTGGTACTTGTAGTGTGGGTATAGAAAACTTTTCCATCTAATCCTTTTAGCACCCTAGTTTCTTGTATGGAATAATTCTTGACAATTTCGGGCGCCCCCAAGACATCATATTCCATAACTAGGTTAATATTATTACCCACCACCACAGACTTGGGAACGGTTAAAAGCTCCAGATTGGATATAAGTACGCCTTTTACCTTATGGAAGTTGATTTTATGGCGTCCGGCAGGCTCATAAACAAATCTATTGCTTGCCAGCACATACGGCGCATTAAGCATGGAGATGCCCCTAATGTGACCCTCTCTTGTAACAACATATTTTCCGGTTATATAACCTACGCCGTACCCGATGGACAACCCTGCCGCAGTTCCGATTATTGCGCCTATTGGTCCGCCTGCTAAAGCACCCACAATAAAACCAGTACCGGCTCCAAATATTGCGCCTGTTGCTCCGCTCGCGGCCGTCGCCCTTGATGTGGCGCACCCGCTAAGAGAAGAAGAGGCAATAAAAACAGAAAGCAAAAGAATAATTACTAAACCAAACTTTCTTTTAACATTAGTTTCATTGTTTTTCATACCCTAAAATCCTCCAACAGTAGTTTATATTTAATAAGGCTCATTAAATAGCCATGTTTATCTTAACACCCTATTATGTCGTATTGTACCATATATTTATTCGTTTTTAAATTTATTTTCTTCATGCCGCAATCGTTATAAACAGTCGTAATGACCCCCTCTAATATCTCATTCATGTTCGCATATTATACAAAAATTAAGGCCCTGTAGATCCGAATCCGGCATCGTTTCTTGCAGTATCCCCATTCACATTTCTAACCTGGTTAGGCTCGCCCGTCCAGACCGGCATTATCAACATCTGCGCTATCTTTTGCCCCGGCAGCATGCTTATGCTTTCCTTAGACTTATTTTTGGCCAGTACTATAACTTCGCCCCTGTATCCGTGATCTATTACCCCTGCCTTTATCTCTAACTCCTTTAACGCTAGTCCGGACTTTTCTTTTATGATCGCGGCGTATCCCACTGGGAATTCAATTTTAATGCCGGTACGTACAGGCATTAAAACATTCGGCATTAGAACTGTCTTTTCGCAAACGCATAAATCCAACCCCGCATCGCCATTAACAGCCCTTTTAGGTATAACAGCCTTGAGATGAAACAGTTCAACGTTTAGATAAAACTTTTCAAACATAATATTTAATATCCTCCTATTAAAGTGTTGTATATTTTAGACTATTACTTATACCCTTAAATTCATATATAAACAAGTATCAAAAAGAAACATGTTTGCATAAAATAGCTTGACATGGGTAAGCATAAGGGTTTTAATGAAGCTCAGTCGATCGCAAGCGTTAGGTTATTATAATTAAAGCACCTCATTATAGAATAATTATCTGAAGATTTAGATAAACGCATGTTCAAGTATAACAAATATACGTTTCATTTAACATTAGAACGGGAGATCGCATTTAGATCCCCGGCGTCGTTTATCTTCCGTAATAACATAGGGCTTCAACTAAGAAAGCTTACCTGCATACTAAGGCGTTCCGAGTGCGGTTCGTGCATCATAAACAAGACTTGTATTTACTCCTCCGTATTTGAAACCACAATAGATAAAGATAATGAAATTATAAGGGGCAGGGATAAAGCCTCTCATCCCTATATAGTGTATTCAGACACCCCTACCGGCGTAAAGACAAAGCAGGTTAATATTGACATTACCCTAATAGGCGTTGCCGTAGATTATTTTCCTTATATCCTCCTTGCGCTGATTAATACCGGCAAATCGGGCATTTTGAGCCAAAGAATCCATTTTGACATAGACAATGTTTTGTGCCGCGGACAATATGCGCTGAACAAAAAAGGTGATTATTGCGAAAATATCGATCCACTCATATGGGATTGGGACAAAAACTTGGATGGAGAGAATAATAAAAGCGTAAAAGACCTAGAATTAGCATTGCTATCGCCGTTAAGGGTAAAATACAAGGGCAAATACATCTCAAGGTTAACCTATAAAGATATCATCTTCTATGCGGCTCAAAGGCTTAACATGCTTGATAATCTTTTTGGAAATGGAAGTTTATTGTTAAACGGTTTAATTGCCGATTTGGTTGGTTTTATGGAAAAGGCTTCAATCGGCAAGGAATTATCATCAGATTTAAAATGGAACGATTATTCCAGGTTCTCAGCAAGGCAGAATCAAAGCATGCGATTGGGCGGTTTGATGGGGATTATACGCATAACAGGAACATTTTCCGGCGCGGAGCTATCGCTTTTGAAAGCAGCGGAATTGTTTCATATAGGTAAAAACACCAGTTTCGGATTGGGAAGAATTGAGATTCACGCACATGAGTAATCTAATAATATTGCCCGTTTAGTAGCGAAACAATATTCAACCGTGTCGCTATTTGTTAGCTTATCTTAAAAAACGTAAATAGGGAGGCATAAATGGAAGTTAACTTGGAAAGATTTAAAGGCGCAAGTCGAGAAACTTACGAACTTGAGGTCTTAACGCCGATGTTTCTCGGCGGAGCCAACCCTCTGGATGCAGAATTAAGAGCCCCGTCGGTAAAGGGAATGTTGCGATTTTGGTGGAGAGCGACCTACGATACGGACAATGTTGAGACAATGGGGCAACAAGAAGACAAGATATTTGGCTCAACAGAGATGAAAGCCAGTTTTTCTATCTCTGTCAGTTCGGATAATGAAATAAGACATATTTTACCATTCGATATATATAAAAAGAAATCGGAACATTTCATCGTGCATAGTCACCGGGCATACATACTTGATTACCTATCATACGGCACTTATACATATAAAAAAGAGATTAAACAAAATAAATATAATAAATATCATATACCGCCGGGAAGCAAGTTTAAGATCAAATTTAGTTTCCACAGCTCTCAATATAGGGATGAAATTATAAAGGCATTTAAGTGCCTTTTGACATTTGGAGGATTGGGAGCCAAAAACAGAAATGGTTTTGGCTCTATTTATTGCAAAGATATCAATACCGATCTGGACATAAAAAGATTCAACAATAAGAACCTAAGAGACTATACATCGTTTAGTAAAAAATCGAAGATATTTATATTTTCGGAACAAACGTCATGGGAAGAGGCGATATCTGAAATAGGAATGGCCTATCATGACGGCAGAACATCAATAGAAAAGCATCATGTATATGACAAAAGAGCTCTGATTGCGGCTCCGTTGCAAGTCAGAAACAGAAATCATGCACATAAGAATGAAGAAAGACATGCCAAGCCTTATTTTATGAAGGTTCAAAAACTTCAAAATGGAAAATTTTTAGGCATAATTACATATATCCCGTACAATTATTACGACAAGAGTAAGCACGAGGAATATAAGTCGGCCTGCGTTGATATCAATAACATAATTCAAACTAAGGCTAAAGGGGGATTAGATGACACTAAAAAAGCCTGATGAAGATTATTGGAACAATAAATTTATTTCATATATGCATGATCCTGTAGATAAAGCCCTTGGCATTCAAGGACATATTGAAAGGGCGAACAATATTTTACAAACGTTCGGCCTTTCAATGCCAAATGAAGAATCATGGAAAAAAGCAGACGTTATAGCTTCTGGTTTCGAAAGGGGGCAAATTACCGGGTACAAAGCTGATACAGAGACAAGCGGCTCCGTTGATTTTCTAGAAAGCCCTATAATTACGCACCCCATCGGGGAAAAGAATCAGCTTGAAATAGATTTAAAAAATATTACCAAAAACACTGAATTTAACAATCTGTTAAGCTACTTAGAAAATAAAATAGGTATAAAAGCAGGCGGAGGGGGCTACTCCGATAAATTTAAAAATGATCACAAAAACTTTGCCGCAGCAAGGTTTTTTTATACACACCTTGTATTAAGATTTGGACTCGCATCGGATAAAGGGAGCAGCTTGGGGGCTCTGTGGCACAGACTCCCTGCAGACACAAGATTCCCGGATCACAGCATATGGCAGCACAATGCCCTTGTTTCCGCAATAGATTCATGCTTTAGACTTGCAGGAAATCCCGACAATTTAGGGATGATGTTATTTAGCATAACACCCGTGCAGGGTTTTATTGAAAAAGCCCGAAAATTAAGGGATTATTGGACGGGGTCATTGTTACTGTCATGGCTTGCATTCGAGGGCATAAGATGGGTAATGGAAAACTTAGGACCAGATCATATACTCTACCCCTCGCTTATAGACCAACCTCTCATAAATGAATATCTTAAAAAAACATGGAAGGTTGATAAGGATGAAAGTTTTCTGAACCAAAGTAGCGATATCGCATCTTTTCCAAACAAATTTCTCTTTTTAACACCCTTTAATGACGATGCTGCGCTTAAAATATCGAAGGAAATAGAAAACCATATATTAAAAGAATGGCATAATCTAAACGATTTGGTAATAAAGAGACTCCCCCCTGGACTCAGGAATATTCAGCTGGTAAAGGATATATTCGCAAGACAAAATAAAAACCTTTGGGATATTCAATGGGTATCGGTCAAGCTTCTTCAAAAAAGCGATAGGCCTCAAATAGAAAGGCTTTTGTCCGAAAAGAATTTTGGGAATCAATTTGATTTATTGGATAAATTTTTAGAGATGATAAAGGATAAACCGTCCTATGAAAAGTCAGGTAAAGGGGTGCTCTATTCTACATCACATTCTTTATGCCAATCAGCACTTGCCGCTCGAAAAACACAAAAAAAAGTCAACAGAGAGCCAGAACCCGGCGAAAAATGTTGCATGTGCGGTGAGTTCGAGGTCTTACATGATATAAAATATGAAACAGGTATGCCGGCAAGCGATTATAATGCGTCTATAAGTAAGTTTTGGGAAAAATTAAGGGAAGATAACGATTTTAACGATAATGAAAAGTTATGTTCGGTTTGTTTGACGAAACGGCTTGCATATAAGGCTTTAAAAAGCAGTACTGACCATATTTTAAATGAAACCTTTAAAGATGCGGAAAACTTTCCTTCTACCACATATATGTCTTTACATAATTACTTCGAAAGAGAAAATATTACATCGGAGCAAGACAAGATATCTGCATCTCAAGATATTTATGAAGAAAAAAATTCGCAAAAATACAAAGGCATCCGCGATAAGGATAGCTACTATGCCATCTTGCTTATGGATGGAGATTTTATGGGTAAATTGGTCAATGGCGAAACAATATCTTCTACATGGAAGTCCATTATGCACCCGGATATTGTTAAAAAAATAAAGGAGAACAAACTCGATGGGGATTATAATAAATTATGGACCGATATTTATAATAGCGAAGGTATAAAGAAGAGGCTCTTAACGCCATCGATTCATGCGGCCATATCCGAGTCGCTTGGAGATTTCGCATTATACGGCGTTGCGCCTATCATAAAAAAATATGACGGAAGGCTTGTATACGCAGGTGGCGATGATGTGTGCGCCATATTGCCGATTGATAATGTTTTAAACGCTGCCGATGAGATTAGAAAGTATTACAGCTCCTCATTCAGGCTCATACAAAGGCAAGGTAAGGAAGTAACATCCCTTGAGATCGAGGCTGATAACGGCAAATGGTCTCCTCAACCCGGAAAACTTTCCGTTAATATCGGCAAGGGTAAACATTTAACAATATCTGCCAGCATACTGATATGCCATCATAAAGAAAATTTATCAGAAATGATCAAAACAGCACATAGGCTTTTAGATAAAAAGGCCAAGGATGAAGGCGGACGCAACGCCGTTGCGATAGAATTGAAAAAAAGAAGTGGCGGAAGCAGATACTTCGTAAGCAGGTGGAATGACGAAAGGCTAAAGGCATTTACGGATTTGATAACGAAAATAAGTATCGGGGAAGAATTGTCAAGGTCTCTCGCATATAGGTTTTCAGAATTTAGTGACGGAATAGATGCTATCTTAGCTATAAAAGAAGGATGCGGCGAACTTTTAGAACAATTTGTTTTGTCACAATTAAAAAAATCAGGCGTAAAAATGACATCGAAACAACAAAAAACATCTTCTAAAACCATAAGCAAGATCATACTGGATAATAACGGCGCATTTAGCAATGAAGGGCTTATAATAGCGGGATTTTTAGCAAAAAAATATGCTCGAAAAAAGGGGGTACAAGCGTGATTAGTGATACGTTTTCGTTTAAACCGACTGATACGTTGTTTTTCAGGGGGGCCGAACCTATGATAATGGGCGAAAGCCATAGTTCAAATTTTAATTTTCCTCCGCCGATTCATACGATAGAAGGTGCCATAAGAACGCTACTTTATTTTAAGGACAAGGTAAAACATAAGGAATTTATAAGGGCAGGAGAAAAAAAGGGCGGGTTTAGCATATTCGGACCGATGTTCCTAGTGGAGAACGAGGTTTACGTTCCGGCGCCATATAACTGGTATAGAGAAAAGGATACAGCAACAAAGATGAAAAAAAATATAAAAACATGCACTATGTTTAGGGAAATAGCAAAAGATTCGGCAAGGGTTAATATTATGAAATCTGCGAAGCTTTCTGATGGTATAAATCTTATCAAGACGAAAGATAATGCTATTTATTGGGTTAAACCTGAAGGTAGTGAACTTGAGTCGTTGGGCGGGAATTGGATGAACGTTAAAGATTTGATTAACGGTTCCGACAATGCGGAGATCTTTCCCACATCTAATTTTTTTAGCATTGAACCGCGTACGGGTATTGCACTTACAAGCAATAGAACGGTCAGAGAATCTCATATCTATGCCTTCGATCATTCAAGACTCTTGGAAAATGTTGAAATTTTATTTGCCATTGACCGCGATATCCCGCTCGAAGACAAAGAAATTTTGATGCTGGGGGCGGAACAAAGATTTGGATTATTAAGAAGATTAACGAATCAAGTCCTTGAAAACATAGAAAAAGTTTTAGAGGATAGTAGCGACAAGGGTGACTATATGAGCTTGTCTATAGTGCAAGGAGACTCAAATATAAATGACAATGTTATTGCCACCGGAAAGATTAGATATTTAGGCGGATGGGACTTACACAAAAGATACCATAAGGATATGGTCGGATATTTTCCGGCGGGTACTATCTTTAAAACAAGATGTTGTAACGGGTTAATGCAAATATCAAATTAATTATATTGGAGGAAGCAATGAAAAACGGTGCCTCATCGATTTTAACGCTATATGCAATCTCACAGGTTCACGCCGGAAGTGGGTCTGCAGTGTCTACTGTCGATTTGCCTATACAGAGAGAAAGACATACTAACTACCCCTGTATTTACGCTTCATCGCTAAAGGGGGCGATGAGGGCATATTTTAGAGAATTTGGACAGGACAGAACATGTAACGAGCAAACGACTAAATTAATCAACTTTATCTTCGGCTCTGACGAACAAGACGGCTGGACAAATAAGGAAGAATCAATCCCGGGGGCAATATCCATATCAGATGCCAAACTTCTTGCATTTCCCGTAAGATCAAACATAACACCCTTTGTCTACGTAACATGCCCTAATATTATCAATAGGATAGCAAGAGATTTGGAGTTTTTAGGGATAAATGCTGGCAATATTGATACGCTGAAGGTTGCAGAAAATAAGGCTAAAATTTTAGTCTCTGATACAAAGAGCGTGGCTAATGGAAGCAGAGTAATTCTTGAAGATGCTGTCGTAGAGGTTGAAAATGGCGCTGACATAAATTTTATACGACAAAACTTTAAGGCAATATATACTACGATATCGGAAACATCTCAATTGTTATTAATATCCGATGAAATGTTCGATTATTGCGTTTCATCGTGCACTGAGATACAAACCAACATAAAGATTGATTCAAAAACAGGCACTGCAAAAGAAGGAGCCCTCCGCTACCAAGAGTTCCTTCCGTCGGACTCCATTCTTTACAGCGTTATCTATTTTAAAAAGCAGCAATACATGGACAGTCTGATGCCCGAAGCCGTGCAGAAATTTGTTAAAGACACCATAAAGGATTATATGCAGGTTGGCGGAGATGAAACTCTCGGCAAAGGGATATGTAAAATTGACTGGACCGACAGTAGCAACAAATCTAAAACGGAGGCTGAAAAATGAGAACGATTGGACAGGAAAGATCTGAGTTTGCGCTTAACAAGGTATACGAGGGTCGCAATATAGATAAATTAAAAAATTTTTCAGCCGGCGCAGCAACGGTTATATTGCAAAACGGTTTTGGGCAAGCCATGGCATTTTGGCTTTCTAAGGCTGATAAAAAGGGCACTGTTGATGATAAATATGGATTTATATTTAACGCTATAAAAACGTGGCTTAAAAAGAAATCCTTTATAGACCAATTTGATAATAATAAAGATAAGGAATTCATTTCAAGATTGTCCACTGTCAGTCAGAGGGAATACCTATCCGCACAGAAAGAGGCAATCCTACTTTTGGAATGGATTAAACGATATGCGTCTGCCTTTTGCTAGGATAAATAGGAGAGAGCGACAATGATGAAAGAAAGGAGAAACTCTACCATGCCTGATGATGTTAAAAAAAACAGTGTTCTATACCCTTTTAACAAAGAAGCGATAGGATTATCTAAGAATAACGGTAATTTTAATTTTGGATTATGGTTTAATAAGTTCATTCCACTCGGCGAAGATGATAAATTCAATGTATGCGGTAAAAATGGAGATAAGAATAAGGCTATTGATTTTTATAAAGAAACCTATGATAAAAGCAAAAATAATCCTCTGCTAAAAAAATTACTAAACACTAAGCATTATTTTCAGCACGACGCTTACGAATCTTATAAAAAAAAATACGACGTTATTATCATAACCGCCGAGCTAGTATCCCCTTTAATTACCGGCATCGGGCAACCTCATCCCTGCGAGGTCGGAATGACATTCGATCACACATTGGGGATACCCTATATTCCTGCGTCGTCTATAAAAGGCATAGCGCGGTTCTCACATACATTGGGATTGATAGACAAGTTAATTAAAGAATATCCTAATAGCATTAAGCATGATGATGATGATATCGGTGAATATTTCGATGATGATGCGGAATGGACCAATATTAGCGCAATGTTCGGTAAAGGCGGACAGAAGGATAATGAGGGCAATGTAGGCAATGTAGGCAACGTTATATTTTTAGATGCTTATCCAGAATCGGTTCCTGAGATATCCGTAGATATCATGAATCCGCATTACGGTGCTTATTATAACAAAGAAACACCTCCTGCGGACTATTTAAAACTAAATCCGATAAAATTTTTGACTGTGACCGCAGGTACAAAATTCATTTTTAGAGTAATGGTCCGAATTAAATCTGAGGGTCTTAAAAAACTTGCCGAGGATGCTCTTATAAATGCATTGACCGAAGAAGGCGTAGGCGCAAAGACAGCAGTAGGTTACGGATTATTTAAGATTAGTGGGCGCAAAGAACCTGATTCTATACAAAAGCTTATAGCTGACAAAAAGCGAGCTATAGTACTGGAAAACATAGAAAACGGGTCGGAGGTTGATAAAATTTGCTACAGATTAAGAATAAAAAGTGATGTAAATGAAGCAAACAGAATATACGTTGATATTGACAAGCATAATAAAGAAGATATACTAAAGATTGCGGGCGCGTTAAGAGATGCATGGCGTATAGCCGGGAAATGGTATGAAAAAGATGAACCAACCAAAAAATTAACCCCAAAACATATGAAGAAAGTAGAAAAGATTAAATCCATATTGAAATAATATTTGTGTTACTCTTAGTAAGAAAATAATATCATAAAATTTATTAGATTATGTCAACAATTTACATTGTTTCAGATTACGGAAAACTGGTAAAGTCCGGGGATGTCCTGCAACTTAAGAAGGGAAATGATATATATCAAACAATATTTCCTTTTAAGACCGAGCAAATTGTCATTATAGGAAACATAGAGATGACCTCGCCCGCATTAAGATCTCTTATGTTTCATAATATTGACACGATATTCCTCGGAAACAACGGGAAGTTCAACGGCAAAATAACCTTTCAGGACGGAAAAAGCAAGAATGTCTTCCTAAGACAAAAGCAATACAAATTACTTGAAGATGAGGGGTTTTGTCTAAATATTGCAAAGTCTATAGTATCCGCAAAATTACAAAATCAGTACAGTTTTATGCAAAGAATAAAAAGAAAGAGAAAATATGATCCGTCCGTAACCAAAAATGCAGAGAGCATTAAAAATATCATCAATTTAATTGAAAACTCGAACAACATTGAGCAATTAAGGGGATATGAGGGCTTAGGGGCAAAGTACTATTTTAATTCTTTCAGGTACGCTATTGACATGGAACAAAGCTGGATCAAGTTTAACGGAAGAAGTAAGCGTCCGCCAAAGGACAATGTCAATGCAATACTAAGCCTGCTGTACACACTAACCTTGTTTAGGGTAGATGCAGCGATTGAGGCGAACGGACTGGACAGCTATGTCGGATACTTTCATGCGTTAGATTACGGCAGGCATACTCTTTCACTTGATTTATTGGAGGAATACAGAACGCCGATCGTTGATACATTGACAGCTGCATTATTTAATCTGAATATCTTGGAAAAAGACGATTTTCAGGATATTGCCTTTTCCAAAGATAATGAAGAAGACTGCGTATATATTGAAGAATCCGACTCAGATGATGCAGATAAAAAGATCATTACGGATGGCGAAAGAGGAGTATTGCTGACCAAGGCAGGGATCAGGAAGGTTCTGGAACAGCTGGAAAGGAAATTAGATACATCTTTTTACTACTCTCCTTCTGCCAAGAATATAACATATAGGGATTTATTTTTTGAACAAGCTAAGCAATTCAAAAGAACGGTAAACGGCGAGGAAAGTCGTTATAAACCGCTAACGCAGAAGTAATACGGGTTGCATAATATCCTATGATATACATGATATGTTACGATATAACTGATGACGGAAGGCTTAGAAAGGTAGCCAATATTTTAATGAATTACGGAATAAGGATACAAAAATCTTTCTTTCAATGTGAGATATCTAAGGGTTATTTAAAAACATTAACTGAGGATTTGCTTAGTGTTATAGATACAAAAAAGGATAAATTATATGTCTACCCTCTTTGCAACCCTTGCCTAAAAAATCATGTCATGTCGGATGGCACTGGCGATATTATAAAGATAGAAACATTTGAAATATTATAAATATAATGAAAAAATGGCTTATAATATATGACGTGCGAGATCCACGTAGATTAGCAAAAGTCGCTAAGATTTTAACCGAATATGCCGTGAGAGTGCAGAAATCGGTTTTTGAATTTGAAGGGAACGATAAAAGTATAAAAAGGATAAGATACAGGGTCAAAAAAGCCATTGATAACGATGAGGATTATGTAGTTTATTTTAATATATGTGAGTCCGACTGGCAAAAAAAGATTAAATATGGACCTTTAGTAAATCAAGAAATTGAAGAAAAGCCTTTCTATATCTTGTAATAAGATATAGAATAGTCTTTGATTTCGCCAACCTTGTTTGTAAAAAAACATAGATTGCGATTATAAGATGTTAATGCTTGACGATGCTTGTATTAGAAGTAGATTTAAATGGTATTTTGTTCTATTATGGTCTGTGACATTGTATATTTAACGCTTTACATAACATTCTGGTAGTAAAAGTGGTTATTTTAATTTTTAATGTATTAGGTTTGCGAAATAGTTCTTTGACATCGTTGAATAATATATCGTTAAATAAGTCGCTATTGAAATGATTGACCTGCTTGAAGGGATTACGACCATCAACTGTCAAGGTGTTCACCTTAAGTTTTATTTCCTATTGAAATGATTGACCTGCTTGAAGGGATTACGACGCTGGGAAATTAACCCCCTGTGCCAGAACATTCGACGATTGAAATGATTGACCTGCTTGAAGGGATTACGACATTTTCATATACGACGACTCCGTTTTTTTTCTGTTCGTATTGAAATGATTGACCTGCTTGAAGGGATTACGACCTATCATAATTACCCCCTTCGTGCCTGCTTCGATGTTATTGAAATGATTGACCTGCTTGAAGGGATTACGACGATGTTACGCCTAACCCCCTTCGATAAGCATACACGGGAAATTGAAATGATTGACCTGCTTGAAGGGATTACGACCGATGTTCCGAGCAGGCGGTTCATAATAGCGATTTGCCTGATTGAAATGATTGACCTGCTTGAAGGGATTACGACGATAAGCATACACGGGAAAGGCAAACCACTTGCAAGCATTGAAATGATTGACCTGCTTGAAGGGATTACGACTCAATGCTTGAGGTTAAACTCTTTCTCAAGCCATTTTATAAATTGAAATGATTGACCTGCTTGAAGGGATTACGACCGGAAAGCATACGCAGGAAAGGCAAATCAATATCAAATTGAAATGATTGACCTGCTTGAAGGGATTACGACATTTTTCCAACTTGTAAGAGGGGCGATTAACCTCATCATTGAAATGATTGACCTGCTTGAAGGGATTACGACAAATTCCTGCTCAAGCCATTTTATAAATTCGTCTGTCATTGAAATGATTGACCTGCTTGAAGGGATTACGACTGAAACTTTGGCAGTCCTGTACAGAATGCCATTAACGATAATTGAAATGATTGACCTGCTTGAAGGGATTACGACAATTCTATCATACTGCCTCCGTTTATGCCTGCCTCATTGAAATGATTGACCTGCTTGAAGGGATTACGACAATCTCGCTTGATATATATACTATATCATTTCTATAATTGAAATGATTGACCTGCTTGAAGGGATTACGACCTCGGACTCAGTCCACTGAGCCCAAAATTCTTTATATTATTGAAATGATTGACCTGCTTGAAGGGATTACGACGCCTAACCCCCTTCGGAAAGCATACGCAGGAAAGGCATTGAAATGATTGACCTGCTTGAAGGGATTACGACTACCACTTCGCAGGCGTGGCTATTTCTAAAACACGCCTTGATTGAAATGATTGACCTGCTTGAAGGGATTACGACCTCGGACTCAGTCCACTGAGCCCAAAAAAGGGTTTTAATTGAAATGATTGACCTGCTTGAAGGGATTACGACTCTGCACAACAAGGGTATCACTTACATTTCTTTGATTGAAATGATTGACCTGCTTGAAGGGATTACGACTCGCAGTTACCCTCGATGCTCCGTAGATGTAAAATACACCATTGAAATGATTGACCTGCTTGAAGGGATTACGACTGAATCCCTTCGGAAAGCATACGCAGGAAAGGCAAACCAATTGAAATGATTGACCTGCTTGAAGGGATTACGACTTTGACCATTCAAGATCCAGAAGGCTCATAGCCTCATTGAAATGATTGACCTGCTTGAAGGGATTACGACTAGGTTTCGTCAGTGCTCATACGGCTGTTTTGTATGAGGATTGAAATGATTGACCTGCTTGAAGGGATTACGACATTACGATGCTCATCATAACAGAGACACCATTTTGGCAATTGAAATGATTGACCTGCTTGAAGGGATTACGACAATAAATCCTTTTTACTTCTATGCGTGTATTGCCTGATTGAAATGATTGACCTGCTTGAAGGGATTACGACATGTTACGCTTGAATCCCTTCAGTAAGCATACACGGTAAATTGAAATGATTGACCTGCTTGAAGGGATTACGACTGTATCTAAATGTTCATAGGCAACCTCGACGATTGATTGAAATGATTGACCTGCTTGAAGGGATTACGACCGATGTTCCGAGCAAGCGGTTAGATTTATATAAACACAATTGAAATGATTGACCTGCTTGAAGGGATTACGACTTACAAATTCTATCATATTGCCTCCGTTCGTGCCTGCATTGAAATGATTGACCTGCTTGAAGGGATTACGACTTCCAACGCTCCAACGGAGCGATCTCTTGCATCGCTCATTGAAATGATTGACCTGCTTGAAGGGATTACGACTTCCAACGCCCCAACGGTGCTATCTTTCGCATCGCTCCATTGAAATGATTGACCTGCTTGAAGGGATTACGACCTTCGTGCCTGCCTCGGAGTATCGAAGCAGGCGTTAAATTATTGAAATGATTGACCTGCTTGAAGGGATTACGACGTTATCACGAAACTCTTATACTCAACGCCAGCCTCATATTGAAATGATTGACCTGCTTGAAGGGATTACGACAAAAGGGGCGCACCTTCATCATCATACCCCTTAAAATTTATTGAAATGATTGACCTGCTTGAAGGGATTACGACGACCCCCCAGCCTCGGACTCAGTCCACTGAGCCCAAATTGAAATGATTGACCTGCTTGAAGGGATTACGACTCGATGTTCCGAAGCAGGCTTAAATTATATAACACAAGTATTGAAATGATTGACCTGCTTGAAGGGATTACGACCTCCAACTTGTCAAGGGTGCGACCAACTTCATCGCTCCATTGAAATGATTGACCTGCTTGAAGGGATTACGACTGCTCCGTAGACGTAATACACGCCCACGGAACTAATCATTGAAATGATTGACCTGCTTGAAGGGATTACGACCATCAAGATGGCCATCGTCCTGCCACCTTGAAATTCCAATTGAAATGATTGACCTGCTTGAAGGGATTACGACCAAGGAGGTACGACCCCCCAGCCTCGGACTCAGTCCACTATTGAAATGATTGACCTGCTTGAAGGGATTACGACTCGACCCCAGCCTTATCAAATGCCTGGAGTCTTTCGAAATTGAAATGATTGACCTGCTTGAAGGGATTACGACTTACGGTACTTGTCATAACAGAGACACCATTTTGGGATTGAAATGATTGACCTGCTTGAAGGGATTACGACTTACGGTACTTGTCATAACAGAGACACCATTTTGGGATTGAAATGATTGACCTGCT
>VAOW01005359.1_pt1 | contig 88240 bp, 86 predicted proteins | sample 3393921 | NCBI WGS metagenome assembly VAOW01 (sample SAMN08290428, study PRJNA428436) | hydrothermal vent metagenome | isolation source: Deep-sea hydrothermal vent chimney | place: Indian Ocean: Southwest Indian Ridge | depth 2742 m m | reverse complement strand
CTCCCCCAGGGAGAAGGGGGGGCTTCGGTTTTGATCCCCTCTCCCCCAGGGAGAAGGGGGGGCTTCGGTTTTGATCCCCTCTCCCCCAGGGAGAAGGGGGGGCTTCGGTTTTGATCCCCTCTCCCTCAGGGAGAAGGGGGGGCTTCGGTTTTGACCCCCTCTCCCTCAGGGAGAAGGGAGGGCTTCGGTTTTGATCCCCTCTCCCCCAGGGAGAGGGTTAGGGTGAGGGAGGTTCAATTCAGAAACGATACCCCAGGTTGACACCCAGCGATGTCTCGGACAAGGCGATCTTCGCTCCAGGCAGGTTCGTGGAGGCCGGTGACGTCAATGTCCTCTTCGGCGCGTACATGTAGTGAAAGCCGATGTCCCATCGTGAATCGAGACGGTATTGAGCACCGAGGGTGTAGTGGGTCTCCACCACTGCGGGCAGGATCAGGTTATTCTCCACGTCCGCGCGGGTGATCGGGGAACGGGCGTGATTGTAACCGGCACGCAGGCGCAGCGCCGGACTCAGCGCGTAATCGAGACCGATGGCCACGACGCTCTGATTGCGCCAGTTGCTGTTGAGCACCACGTCATTGCCGCCCGGCCCATTGATCTTCATGCTGCCCAGGGTCGAGGACCAATCAATCCATTTCAGATCTGCTGAGACCGTCAACGCCCCGGTGGCCTTCCAGGCCATGCCCAGCGCGAGCTGCTGTGGATAGTCGAGCGACAGTGAATAGGTGCCCGCCGGGAAGATATGTCCACCGGGCTGTGCGGACGTGTTGATATCGCCGTAAGCCAACTGGTATTTCAGGTCACTGAACACCTGCTTGCTCTTGTAGGCCGCACCGACGGTGAGGCGATCATTGACGGTGTACAACATCCCCAGGCTGAGGCCATAGCCGAACACACTGGAGGCGCGGCTGAGGTTAAAATTGCTGTACGTAGTGCCGGTGCCATTGCTGATACGCTGGAGAAAGGCCACGGACTGGTAGTCGAGATCGAGCGAGACGCCCAGGCTGAGCCGGTTGTTGACATTCCAGGCCAGCGTCGGTGCCATCTGCCAGAAGGCGATATTGCTATAACCCTCCCAGTACCGACCCGAGGCCATGCGCGTCGGTGCATAGTCCACACCCATGCCGGAGGTGCCATACATGCCGCCGCCGAAGTACACCTTGCTGCCCTTGGCGATCGGCGCCGTCCAGCCGATGGCCGGTACACCATAGAGTTTGGCCGCGCTGTCTGCCCGCGCTCCGCCCAGGGCAGAGAAATTCGCCTGTCGATCCGGCATGAAGGCCTCCATGGAGAAATCCGCCCGTGAGCCGATACGCGCCATCCCGGCGGGGTTGGTCACCGCCGTCATGGCACTGCCCGGATGCGCGGTGACCGCGCCCGCCAGACTCATCTGGTAACTGCCGATACCGATAAGCTGATAACCATTGGTGGCAAAGGCACACGGCGAGAGCAACAGGCTCAGTGAGACGGCCGCCGCAATACGGCGATAATGATACTGCATGGAGGGTGTACTCCTAATTTCACGCACAATGAATCCCGCTTTCCATGGGAAAGAACGGTTCAGACATCCTGGCAGAACCGGATATTTTTTTATCGTTTAGGGTGAGGAAACGAGGTAAATGTATAATCAGAACATGTTTAATAACTAATATAATAAGGCAGTACACTGCCTTTCCAGGCGCCGTTTACCGGGACCCGGTGTTGCTGATTGCATTAGCGGGCAAGACAGGCCCCCGCCTTACGCGGGGGCCTTAGGCTCGCGCCAACCGCATTACTCGATCGTGTCCGGGTCCAGGGTACCTATCTGCTCACCCGCCATCTGGCGGCGTACAAAGCCGACGTCGGTGCTGTCGAGTATAAACGGGAAGGACAGGATATCCGTCGGACTGGAATCACCGTACGGACGATTACAGGCCGAGACCTCCTCATCGTCCTTGCCCGGACAGCCCGAGGTCTGGAACGGTTTACCGGAGGCAATCAACGTCTCGACCTCGGCGTGTGGAATCCCATAGTCGCTCACCTGTCCGGCCTCGTTGAAGGTCATTTCATCGATGCGCCCACCGGCATAGTCGATGATGAACCGGGCCAGTTGCACACGACGCCATTGTGCCTTGTCAACCGGATCCCAGTCTTCCATCAGGGAACCCTGCTCGGGGAAGAAGGCGAACATGTGGTTGTGGCCACCCAGGTCCTTGATCTTCTGCGCTACCGTGAGGATCTCCTGCTCGGTCTCACCCATGCCGCAAATGAGATGCGAGCCAAATTTCTCCGGGCCAAAGATCTCGGCAGCCCATTCGATGGCCTGCCAGTACTTCTGCCAGGTATGCGGACTGTCCACCGTCTTGCCGCGGGTATGCTCGAAGATCTCCGGGGTGACGGCATCGAGCGCTACGGTGAAGATGTCCGCGCCCATGTCGCGCAGGCGCACCAGGTCGTCGTAGTCCATCGTCGTCGGGTTGGAGAGGATGGACACCGGGATGTGTGGCGCGGCCTTCACCCACTGATCGAGCAACACGAAGACGTCCTCGTCGGAGTTGGGGTGGGTGATCATGGAAATACACATGCGCTGGAACTGGCCCTTATCGGCGCTGTTCTTGACTCGTTCGATGATCTCCGCGTAGCGCACCGTTGGCCAGTCCACACGGATAAAATTGCGATCGGCATAGTCTCGGGTCTCTTCGCGGTGGCGCGCCAGACCACAATAACTGCAATTGGCCCGACACCCCTCCGGGTAGGTCACCAGCAGATTCAGACAGTGCGTACAGGCGGTACGGTGCATGGTGCCAGGCACCATCCCCAGGGTAATCGCCGCCGCCGTGGACATCTGCACATAGTCCGGCGAACGCATGTCGGGCGTCTTGATGTGGTAATCCGGACGATAGAAATTCACCGGGATAACGGTTTCTGCAGGTATGCTCATTTCTCTCTACCCTCATCGTTGACCGGGACACCTGCCCGGTTCAGACATCGTGCAAGCCACACCGCCGGTCCTGTGCAAGCGGCAACCCAAACCCGGACCTGCGCCACCGCTCAGGTCGCAAAGTATTCATCAAAGGCAATCCAGCCGCGACGCAGCGTCTCATCCTGCTGCGCCTTGTGGGTCCGCCAGCAGGTGTCGAGCACGTTGCGCCGCGCAACCGCCCGTTGCAACGAGACCTCGAACTGATCACGCACGTCTTGCTCAAAATCATCCAGTGCCTCGCGTTCATCACGCCCCAGCCAGTGTGCGATCGCCTGACCGGCACGCTCACCCGAGACCACCGCAGCCGATATCCCTGCCCCGGTGATGGGATGGGTCAGTCCGGCAGCATCACCGACGAACAGCGTATCACCGACCACCAACTGCGCGCGCAGTCCCCCGACCGGAATGGCCCCACCAGTGCGGCCCAGGACGGTATCGCCGACCCGTCCCTGGGCAACCAATCGGGCATGCAGGCGCGCCAGCGGGGCCTTCATATCGGTCTCAAAGCGCTTGTCTACCCCCATGCCGAGATTGGCGAGTCTACCCTTGGGAAACAACCAGCCATATCCCCCCGGAAATTCATCACTCATCCAGATATCGGTGTCTTCATAGGCGTGCAACAGGGGCACCGTGTATTGGCGAGTGTGCACAATGCGCAGGGACGGCAGTCCCAGGCATCGAGCCACCCGCGAATGCGGACCATCGGCCGCCACCAGCGCCCGGTAGTGCACCTGTTCGCAGGCCTTCTCACTACGCAGCGTTGCCACATGCGCGGCGGCGTCCAGTGCATCGAGCCGTGTGGCCTCGCGCAGCTCGGCACCAGCGGCGCGTGCACGCGCCGCAATATCGCGATCAAACGCCGCCCGGTCGATCATCAGCCCCGGAAACGCGGAGCGTTCGACGTTCGCGGAGGGCAGCCAGGTCTTCATGGCGCTGATGCGCTGTTGCAACACGCCCTCACCGTGGGCATAGCGTCCCATCGGCATGGGCACGAACTCCGCACACTGCACCGGTTCACCGATGCGCCGGTTACGTTCCACGCCCAGCACATGCAGCCCGGCCTGTGCCGCCAGCACGGCAGCGCTGCTGCCCGCAGGGCCCAGACCCACCACCAGTGCATCGACTTCGCGCATGGCGTTGGCGCCTCAAGCCCCGGCCTGCACTGCGCCATCGCCGGCATGCAGGGCATTGGCCACCACGGCATAAAAATCGTCCGCCTTGAGCATCAGCATCTCCACCGGGTAGTCGGCGAAGAACCGGGTGATGTTATCGTTCAGCTCGCTGAGCGCGGTATCGCGCAATGCCGCTTCCAGATCCAGCACCATGCGCTTGGGGTTGATAAAAAAATCACCGCTAATCCACACCTGTTTGATCCGTTGCTTGAACGTGTCCAGCATCACGCTGGCGCGCATCAGCCCCCCCGCACAGCGGTGCAGACCCTCCAGGGTCGGCGCTTCGTGCACCGAGCGGTTCGCCTGGAACACCCACTGCGCGGTATCGATCTCGCGCAGGGCCTCTCGATACAGTCGTTCTTCTGCCTCACTGAGTGCACTCGTCTCCTCGAAGCGAATAGAAAACGCCTCGGCAAAGGCATCCCGCAGGTGCGCCTTGACCTGTCGCAGCTCCGGTGCCACGCCCAACAGCTCTTTCAGGTTGGTGACCCGCTCACGTGCCGAGGCGATCGCCTTGTCGCTGCGCTTTTGCGCCGGGATGCGCAAGACCTGCAACATCTTCTCGATATCAAAATCGACCAGCAACGTACCCTGATACAGGATGGAATCGCCGTCAAAGGCCCCACCCGTACCGGAAATCTTGCGCCCATCGACTTCAATGTCATTGCGCGGCCGGAACGTGGCCTCCACGCCCAGCCTGCGCATACCCTGCGCCGCCGCCTCACACACGCGACGCGCGATCTGTGCCATGTCCGCGGTCGCCAAAAAACCCTTGTCAAGATACAGCTCCCAGCCAATCTGGGTCTCGTCAAAATAGATCGCACCGCCACCGGTAATACGACGCTGGATGGTAATGTTATGGTCCCGGCAATAATCGCTGCGCAGTTCCTGGTCCACATTCTGGTGAAACCCGAGCAGGGCGCAGGGCTCGAAACGCAGAAATCGCAAGGTGTGCGGGATGAGACCCGCCTGGTGCGCCTCCAGCATGGCACGATTGATCGCCAGATTCTGCGCCGCCGGGCGCAGGCCGGTGTCAATCAAACGCCAACACTGCGGGTCGCGTTCACTCATGCGCAGTGGCCACCGCCAACTTTCATTCCCTCGCCACTCACCACCTTGATACCACCCAGCGATCCCGTTGCTGTGGAGGGTGCCAGTGGCATGATCTTCTCGCGTTGTTGGCGCTCATGTTCAAGGATGGCCGCGAGATCAACCTCGACACCCCCCCCCTTCCCCTCTAGCGCCATGACCTCATCGCCCACGGCGATGGAACAGCAGGACGGGGTGACCCGCACCTGGCGTTCCAGGCGTGCGGCCAATTCGACCATGCCGTCGGACGGATGTGCGATGCCACTCAGTCCCGCCATCACGGCATAGGTGTCAATCTGGTATTTGTGCTTACCCGGTGGCCGTGCACACCCCAGTAACAACGGAGTTTCGGGCAGGGCAAGGCGCGCGTCCATGAAGAAACGCCCCACCTCCGTGCTGTCCGGTGTAGCAAAGGGGCGATGCGCCGGCGCATAAAACGGCATGACCACGACCAACACCACCGCACTGGGTACATGGCGCTGGAGCATCTCCAGCGCATGCCATTCGCCCAGCAAACGACCGTAGTGCAGGCCCACGACAATGTGGGGCACCACCTTCATGCGGGTCTTGTTGACCAGGGCATCGAGGCTGGACTCGAAGTCCTCCACCGTGCGGCGCAGGTGGTACACCTGGGTAATCGTCTCCTGCGCGCCGATGACATCCATCATAGCGGCATCGATACCTGCCTGTTCCATGCACACCGCCGTGTCTTCATCCATCAAGGCGGTGTGGGAGGCAATTTTAAAATTCGCGAATGTGTCTTTAATCCGGCGTATCGTCGACCAGTAAGGCCCGTACTCCACTTCGTTGCGGTGGTTCGAGCCTCCCGTCAGCAACATGCCCTGACCACCTTGCTCGACGATTTCATTGACGACACGCCACAGTTCCTCCGGCGTGCGCGCCGGGATCATCGGTTCGAGGATCTTGGCCTTGCAGTGATCGCATTGCAGCTTGCAGTCACCACCGGTGATGGATATCGCTGGCCAAGCGCTCTTGGCGCAACCGGAAATCTCGCTGGTCTGATATGATTTGAAGGTGGGAGTATAAAAATTGACCGACACGGTCTTATCGGCAAATTTCTCTTTCCAGCGTTTGCTCATATCCTGGATGAGCGTGTGGTCCAGATCCATATCTTCCAGCGCTTCGACACGTTGCGCTACCTCGTACCAGTCGCTCATGGCAATCTGTACCTCAACGTCGACGCCCGCCGACAAGACGGGCTGAACAGGTGTATTCCACGCGAGACAGGGCTGCGATGTGCAGTCGCGCGGTTTGAATCCATAAACCGGGAATGATCTGGAAAGAGTCGGCAGCGCACAACATGAGACTCCCATGTGCGCTGCCGCAGGGCCATCAAACCTCACACAGGCAAAAATTGCCCTCGGTCCGGCAACCCTTGAGCCGACAACTCAGCAGCCACCGAAGCCGTCGGTCTCCATCTTGGACTCGAAACCATTCATCGCACCGGCACCCGTGACCAGGGCAGCGGAATCGTCATCCCAATTATCGGGCTTCATTTTCACCAACCAGCCATCACCATAGGGGTCCTGATTGACCAGAGCGGGATTGGCCGATACGGCATCGTTGATGGCCAGCATTTCACCCGCCACGGGTGCCTTTACCGGACCCACCCACTTACCGGACTCGACCGTGGCACAAGACTTGTCCTGCTTGACGCTTTTGCCCAGCTTCTTCGGTGTGTAGGACACGATCAGACCCGCCAGGGAACAGGCATAAGCAGTCATACCGATGGTGACGGTACCGTCGTCTTCACGACGGATCCAGACATTATTTTCGATGTTGTAGTGCAGATCTTCCGGAATATTACAACCGCGTACGGCGCCCATAATTATTTTTCCTCCAAAATGTTATTTAGCACCCGATAATGTACTATTTTCCCGCAAGGGACAAACAGCCTCGTTAATCAGAATTGCAAGACCTTGTCACTAGAGAGAATCAGGTCGGCCAGCACGCCGCCGCCTGAAAGGTCATCTACTTCTTCAATGATGTCATTCTTGGCATCGATTTCATAACTCGACAACGCTGGCGTGCACAAGTGCAGCTTGACGCCAGCCTTCTTGGCCTCGCGTATGAAGTCGATAATTTTTTTCCCCCCCTCCATGGCGACCAGATTCGCCGCCACACCCTTTTCACATAGTTTTACACCTTCCATGGTAAAGAATATATTAACATCGGCGTCCATCGACGCAAGAATAGCGCCGAGATAAAAAGGTGTGGCACAACGGTGCGGCGTCGAGGGTCCGCTGGTCATAATAATGACTACGGATTTTTCTTCATTATCAAGATAATAGTTGCTATTCATTATCTGATGTTACGCTCACAGTGAATGTCTTCACGGCGTGCCCGTGCGCAATAAGCCTGGTGTGCCTCATCACCGATGAGGAACGTGTGCAGCGCCTGTTCTGCGTCCTGCGCGGGCAATACCCGCGCGACCCAGGCCTCATAAGGTTCGATATTGAGCAGGCTGGGATCTTCCAGAGCCGTGACATTGCCTTCAATGATGGTGCAATCGAAAAAATTCGGGATGGGTCCGGCCCATTTACCACTTTCGATGGTGGCAACCGGCTTGCCAGTAGGGCGCAGCGTGCCCGGTTTGCGTACGCGCAGATTGAGAATCTTGCCCGCGACGCTCTGAGAGATATCCGTCATGCCAACGGTCAGAGTGCCATCTTCCTCCTGGCGCACCCATATCTGGAACTCATCATCGTAATAAAGTTCGGGACGAAATTCGCAGCCATTACACTCCATTCAGTCTTCCTTCGCCTCACATCACGCACTCACTGCTTGGGCAATGCCGGAACGCCTCTGCGCCTTGGCGAACAAAACCACGGGAACCGGAACACGGTTCCCGTGGCGCATGTACCCGTGAAACCAGAAGCCAGGTGTCTCCTCAGGCAACACCCTTCTGCTTGAGGAAGTCCATAGAGTCGCTGACATTCTCATGGATGCCGACCTTGCGCGGTGACAGGCCCAGGGCCAGACCCAACAGTTGGGTAAAATACAGTATCTTGACGCCGGTCTTGATGCCGAATTCCTTCTCTGCACGCACCTGATGCATTTCCAGACCGGAGTGACAGGTCGGACATTCAGTCGCAATGATCTCGGCACCGGTATCCTCGGCGGCTTGAAGGATGTTCAGGACCAACTGGGTCGACGTATCGGCATCGGACAGGGTATGCGCGCCGCCGCAGCAGGCGGTCTTGAGCGGGAAATCGACATTGACTGCGCCGGCAGCCTGGAGCAGGTCATCCATGAAGTGCGGTTTGTAGCACGACTCCGAATCCGGGCCTTGATCCTTTTCGGGAAAAATCTGCCGTGGGCGAGTATACATGCAGCCATAATAGTTGGCGATCTTGATGCCATTCAGGCTTTTCTTGAGACGCTGTTTGATGCCTTCAGTGCCCAGTTCCTCCATCAGCCATTCCAGCAAGTGCAGGGTGCGCACCTTGCCATTGTCAAAAACGGGATCGTCCGCCTTCCTGGCCAAGTCCTGAACGGTCTTCAGGGAATCATCAGAGGTCGCAAGTTCATACTCAGCCATCTTCAATGCATGATAGCAGCCGTTACACGGCGCCATCACGGCATCGAAACCCATCTGCTCACTGGCGATCGCCAGATTGCGCGCCGACATATAGGTTTGCAGCATCGGGTGAATATTCTTGACCTCCATCGCACCGCAGCAATTGTAGTCGCGCAGGTTTTCCATCTCCAGGTTCAACGCCTTGACGATGGCACGGGTGGATTTGTCATAGGGACCACCGGAACCCTCCAGGGCACAACCGGGATAATATGCGACTTTAGCCATGTGCAGCCTCCTTCTGTTCACGAACGTACTGCTTGAGAACGTCGCCCGTGCGCCCCCAGGACTTGGTCTTGGGCACAAAGACCAGATTCAGTCCCATCTTCATAAGTTGGGTGACGGGCAAGTGCTTGATCAAGCGCTTGACGAATTCAATCAGCCAATCCTGTAACATCGGCTGCTTGGTCTTTTTGAAGAAGTGCATCATGACGTGCGAGTCTTCGATGCGGCCCGTTTTGTAAATCTGGTCCAGAAATTCTTCATCGAAGATGGAAGAGGGTGTCTTTTCTGTTATTCCCTCGCTCTCCATCCAGTGCGACAGTGCCTTCATCACACCTTCAGGGCACACATCTTTAGGACAGACGTTAGTACACTTGTTGCAGGACACACATTGCCAGATAATGTCTTTGTCCTTGATAATTTCGTCTTTCAGGCCCAAACGCGTTAAATAGATCCAATAGCGCGGATTGAAGTCGGTATTCAGTGCGTAGAGCGTACAGGAGTTCGTGCAGGACCCGCACTGCCAGCATCGGTGCACATTTTCACCGCCGTATTTCTGAATCTTTTCTTCAAAATGATCGTCATAGTCCAGTATCGTACGAGGAGTGACCATAGTGTTCCAATGGCCAGAAACATCCACGCCATCGATGACGAGTTTATCGTGTGTCAGAACTCGTTCTGGATCGACCAGTGTCTTTTCATGAATTGCCATTTTTGATCTCCGCGCTCTTCAAGCGTGTTAATGCACCGTTGCCCGCTTCAGGCGGGACTGACCGGAACGTCGTGCCGGGTCTATCCCCAGCAATTTCTGCACCGGCTCGGTAGGGTCTTGCTTTCCACCGAAGTCGGCTTCGATCAGGTTCATGGTGCTCGACATGGCACGCATATAATCGGTATAGGCCCAGGCCTGCGCCAGGTCTATCAGGAAATGCACATCGCGATAAAACCCGCTTGTGCCGAACTGCTCAGCCATCCACTGGCGCACCGCTTCGAACGTCTCGGGCCGACTATCGAAAGGGGTCTCACGCAGTGAGTCATTGCTCGTAACGAATTCGCGTATAGCACCACTGACCGTGTCGGCATCCCAGACCCAGTGTGACATCAACGGATAGGTCTCGGGCACACGGAAATGCAACATTTCCGCGGCAAAATCCCAGGCTGCACGTTGCAACTTGAGATTCGACTTTGTAATATCCCGGCCTTCACCCTCCTGCAATGGCACGATATCGACAAAGTGCTGCATTCTCTTTGCCAGTGCATCGGTACCATAAATCAGTGTGCTGATCGCCGCATTCACCGTTTCCTGCGGTACCGAAAACAACGCGTCCGGCAGCCTGCGTCGGGCAGTGAAGACGGTTACCACCATCGACCCCACTGCCTCTCTATCCAGCTCGGGTACCGCCTCTTTCTCCAACACCTGGGCGAACAGCCGATGTTTCTTGTCCAAAGAGTCGAGAAAGGCCTGTAACCCGCCCTGGTCCTCCAACGCACTCAGCAACTGTTCCAGTTTGCTGTCAAAGACGCGTGAGTCGAGTGGGACAGTGAGCGCTGCGGATTCGATGACGGTGGTCATCGAGCTCGCAGCGCCTTCATCAGCTCGCTTTTTTCGCCAGAGCATTGAGGTCTCCCACTGCACGCAAGGCTGCAGACTGACCTTGCGAAATCGAATCATCGATCGTCTCGGGACCGGTCGCCGCACCGGCAACATAGATACCCGGACGCGTCGTGCCACTGGTGTTGGTATAGTGCTCGGCCTTGTCGATAAAACCGTGTTTTTCCAGACCAATACCGAAGACTCTGGATATCTCCGGATTCTCATCGCTCGGGTCCATACCGATCGCATGCACCACGATATCCATGGGGATAACAATCGGGCGCTTGACCAGGGTGTCTTCGCCCTTGACCAACAAGCGACCGTCACTGGCCTGGGTCACCTCGGCGATACGGGCCTTGACGAACTTGGTCTTGTACTCTTCCTGGGACTTCCAGTAGAACTTGTCCTCATACAGACCGAAAGTACGAATATCCATGTAATAGATAAAGACCTCGGTCTCGGGCGACAATTCTTTGATCTCCATGGCCAGGTTGGTGGACACGGTGCAACATATCTTCGAACACCATTCACGACCGATCTGGCGATCCCGCGAACCCACGCACAGCAGGATGCACACGCGTTCGGGCACACGGCCATCGGACGGACAACGAATCTCACCAGCGGTGATCATCTGTTCCATCTGGGTCGTGGTGAGCACGTCTTCGTAGGTACCAAAACCCAACTCGGGCTTATTGATGGAATCAAAGTGGGTAAACCCGGTGCCCATCACGATAGCGCCGGTCTTGACGGTTTCGCCATTACTCAGGGTCACCGTGAAATCACCTGCCATGCCCTCCACTTTAGTCACCTTGGTGGACTTGTGAATGGTCACCGCCGTGTCGTCTTCAATACGTTTTACCATGCGCCCAATCGCATCTTTGGCCCATTCGCCGGACGGCACGAGCTTGGCATAACCGGACAAGATGGGCGCGCCACCGAGAACCTCTTCCTTCTCAACGACAACAGCCATTTTGCCCGCTGCCGACACACCGGCAGCCGCCGCCAGACCAGCTGGACCAGCACCAATAACAAGAACGGTATCCTGTGTCATGTTACGCTTTGCCTCCTAATGCCAGTTCAGGGTTGTACAGGTATTCAATATTACCCGCCTCGACTTCTTTTAAATACGCCTCAAAACTCTTCTTCGCATCCGTCCAGCTGATGCCCATTTTCTCCACCAGCTCTTCACACGGTGAGGCATGCCACTGCAATTGCACAATCTTGAACGGGTCGGCCCCGCAGGCCAGTGCCGCGAACTGCACATCGGCGATGACCGGCACGGTGAAGTTCTGCTCGTGCGCCTGGCCAATCCACTGGTTCTTGTCCATCGTGGTGATGCAGCCGGTGTCGTTACCCAGCAACACGTCAGCATTGGCCTCCTGGCGGACCACCCTGATCTTGCGGTCCATGGTGAATGAACGAACGAACTCGCGCTCGGAGATGATGTGGCGAAAACCAAAGCCGCAGCAGTCATACCAGGTCGAGTAGTCGATAACCTGCGAACCCAGAGCCTGCGCGATAGAGGTGCCCACCGCAGTGCGATTGCCGCCCAGTACGCTCGGGTCGTAGATCGCATCCTCTTGCACCATCTTGTAATAATGACAGGCCGGGTGAAAGGTCACGCGAAGATGGGACACGTCAACGGTCTGCAGTTCCGAGGCGATGCGGTTGCGCATCACGTGCAACCACTCGGAGTAGTGAATAATTTCCTCGGGAATGACCAGCTTGCCGTCGACCAGGCGACCCAGCTTGCCCAGGATCTTGGTGACCTTCTCGCGCAGTTCGGCGGACTCGATCAGGTATTTGCGAATCTCCTTGTAGTTACCAAAGGAAGTGCCGCAGTGCACCAACGGGAAGAAGTGACCCAGCTCATGGCCGTGCTGCTTGCCCGAGACATAGGCCTGGTGGAAGTTGCGCAGGAACACGGCGGAGAGTGACTCGACATTGCCGATGCCAGAGCCGTGATAATTCCATGCCGTACAGGAGGTCTGGTCAGTCTCATCGAGGTAGTCCAGGCCCGGCTCATAGCCGAACTTGTTCATAAACCACATCAGCGAGGTCGGATAACCGGGGATGTTACCGCACTGGCCGCAGCTCTTGTGGTGCCATAACTGTTTGGTAGGGATGCGCTTGTTCCAACCATACAGGGTTTTGACATCGATCGGTTCATGCTCATCGGTAATCCGATGAACGACGATCTGGCCCTCTTTTTCCAACTCCCACATGTGCTCGCGAATATCATCCATACGCTCGCCGAGGTCGATGGTACGACGGTCAACGTGCTTGCGCACCCACTCGGTCGCCTGAGTCGCCTCTTGCGCCGACAGGTTGGTCTGCTGGAAGAACGAACCGTGGCCAGCCACGCCCTGAGCGCCGGTGTTAGGGGAGCCGGGTTTCATGGCGCCCGTTGCGCCACCTTCACCCGTCGAGTTGTGATTACCGGGAGTTTGATCAACCATTTTGCTCACCTCTTAGATAGCGTCTGGTAGCGCGCAGAGGGCGCGTGCCCTAATCGTCGTCTTTCTGCTCTTCGAGCCAATCGTTGTAGTCGTCACGCTTCTCCTCGATGAAATCCTCGATCACATCGAAGAGGTTTTCGTCCATCCTCGACAGCGAATCCATCACGCCCGTCATGTCCCAAATGGTGTACATTTCAATCGAGGTCTTGAGGGAAATCTCCCATGCTGTATCTGTGGTCTGCAATGTCCTGACGGGAATGGCCTTGCGCAGTGTCTTCAGATCACCTTCCACCTTCTGGATATTCGGCCCCCAGTCCGGGAAGTGATCAGGCTGAATCATGTCGGGAGAAAGCTGGTTTCCGGTGGTAATCAGTTTGAGCATGACACGGCCAAAAGGCCGGAGTACATCTCTGGCCGACTGCAGGCCGTGTTTAATGGCCACTTCGCGCATGATCGAGACCAGACCACCCGGTGAATTCCCGAACGGGCAACGCGCCGCACAGGTCATGCACTGTGCACAGGCCCAGATCTTTTCCTGCATGACATCATAGATTTGCTCGACGTTTGCGGTCCAGAGCAGCTGGACGATCTCGCGCGGGCTGTAGTCGTAGAACTGTGCTGCCGGACAGGTCGCCGTGCAAATGCCGCAGTTCAGGCACCCGTTCAATTCATGGTCGTAACGAAAATCACCACGGATGTCATCATACATTTCCTGCATTTCAGCATATGTGGCCATCAGGATTCCTCGTTTTCTGGTTGTGACCGCCTCACTCTTTGCAGCGGTAGATCACCCGGTTCGCAGTGGCGCTCGTCTCAGCATCCGGGATGCACACTACCTTGTCTGCGGACTTTTGAACTGGACCACGTATCGGCCGCGTATTTAAGGGCGATAGCATCGCCGTGCGGAGTCTCGCGGTAAGATGTTAGATGAATATGCGTCTTTTTGCCAGCATATTATTAATTGCTAATTCCCTATAAACATGCTGGTTTTTCCCACTAAATTCAGTCCCGTTTGTACACCTTCACCCTGAATGACCGACGCTATCCCTGTTCAAGTCTGTTTGCCAGATACTCATAGTTTGATCGGCCAAAAAGAAGAGGGCCCTGGCCTTACGCCAGGGCCCCCCCCCTCGCAAGACAAACTAGACGAACAGACAGACGTCGGATTCACCGGCAAACTCGAAGAACATCGCCGCCCCACCATACTCGATGCCGTCAATGAAGCTCGCGGGATTCATGTCAAACAGATCTACTGTCATCTGACAGGCGATCATTTGGACCTCCGCTTCGAGACAAAGTTCGCGCAGCTCTTCCAGGCTGGCGACGCCCTTGGACTTCATTTTCTGTTTCATCATCATGGTCATCATGCTCTGCATACCGGGCAGGGCCTGGAGCAGGACCGGCATGGGCATAGGCATGGGCATCCCCGGATTGCCCACAGAAGTGACCTTCACGTTCAGTTTCTTCTCGAGCAACTTCAAACCATAGAAGGTGAAGAAGATCTGGACCTTATAACCCAACGCAGCGGCCGTCGATGCCAGGATGAAGGGCGGATAGCCCCAGTCCAGCGTACCTTTGGTCGCAATAATGGCAAGTTTCTTCTCATCAGACATCACATTCTCCTCAACAGGTGACCAACATGGCCATGGACCAACGCTTCTGTGGCGTTATGCCTTCTTCTTTATCAGGAAATAGAACTTGCCACCGTCTTCGCGTGACTCCATCAACTCATTACCGGTTTGCTTCGAGAAGGCCTCGAAGTCTTTGATGGCACCAGGATCAGTCGCAATGATATGCAGGACCTGACCGCCGGACATTGCCCCCAGACTCTTTTTAGCGCGCAGGATAGGCAGCGGGCAATTCAGACCGGAAGCATCGAGCTCTTGATCAAAGTTGGACATATTTCTTCTCTCCTTACTGTTACGAACAGACGACCTTGCCCCTCAGAGAATACAATTCTCGTGCAGGGTGTCTTCAAGTCTTTGCTCAGGCATTAGCATTCAAGAGACCACTTATATGACAACTTGATAACGATGGCAACTTTTTTATATTTCTGCCAGAGCATGTCGGGATCAAATAGATTTTTTTTGATTTTCATAACAAAAACCTGACAATTCACGCACTGACAAACACCTTGTCTCATCGGATAAATAGTAGTAGGTTTTAATATTCTGAAACTATCGTATCAATACTGTCTTCAGGCTGACTCGGCAAAGAGCGTTGTGACGGGTGCGAAAAGGCACTCTCGGCACGCGCCCAGATCAGGGTTAATAACATTAACTACCTTTTTTCCACAGCGGTTTTTCGGTTAGACTGCACCGCTCCGGTGACCCGGATAAGCGAAACATTAAAGATGTGAGAGGACTTCAACCTTGGAAAAGAAAGCGTTTGCTCAGGATACCCGCTATACCGTGACCCTGCGTGATGAGAACGGCAAGTGGCGTCCCGCCAATCTCTACGTATACAGATTGTATGATACGTTCATGGTGGCGCGTATGACCCAAAATGACGGCCTGCTGCGTAAACTGAAGTACGACGATATCATCAAGGTCGTCAAGACCCGCCAGGTTAGCGCTGAAGATCGCTTTGTCATGCCCGAAGTCGTATTGGCAGAGAAGACCTGGCAGGACCGCGACAAGATGTTCCGTTACTCCACGTCACCGCACATGGGCAAGTAATCCGCTGCACGCGCCCCCGTCCCTTGGCGGGTGGCACAAGCGGGCCGGGCGCAGCCCCTGATTTCGCACCCTCCCGTGGCCCACTCATCATGTCGATACGCCACGCCAGCACGCACCTCCTGCTCCTGACGTGCTTTGCCCTAAGCACGTCAGGCCTCCCGGCGCGTGTCGTTGCTCAGGGTCTCGCCTTGCCCGATATCGGCGGCTCCAGCATCAGTCTGCGCAAGGAACACCGCATCGGTCAGAGCGCCTTCAACACCCTGCGCGAGAATCATGCCCTGCTCAACGACCCGCTGGTCGAGGACTACCTGCAACGCCTGGGCTATCAACTCGTGTCCAGTGGCAATGCACAGAATTTTCGCTTCCATTTTTTCATCGTCAATGATCCGGCCATCAATGCCTTTGCCATGCCCGGTGGTTATATCGGCGTCAACTACGGCTTGATCCTCGACACTCAGTCCGAGAGCGAACTGGCGGCGGTGATGGCCCATGAAATCGCCCACATCACCCAGCGCCACTATGCACGCAGTTACGAGGCACTGAAGGGATCCGGCCTGACCACGACCGCCGCATTGATCGCGGCCATTTTACTGGGGGCCAAGAACGACCAGGTCGGTCAGGCCGCCGCCGCCTCCATTGCCGCTGGTTCGGCCCAGAAACAGCTCGACATCACCCGCGGCGATGAAAAAGAGGCCGACAGCATCGGCATCCAGTTGCTGGAGAACGCTGGATTTGATCCCAATAGTATGGCCAGCTTCTTTGAACGCATGCAGCGCACCACCCGTCTGTACGGCAGCGAGGCCCCTGCCTTCCTGCGCACCCACCCCGTTACCAGTGCCCGTATCGCAGAGGCTCGTAATCGCGCCCGTCAGTACCCGCAACACAAGGTCGTGGAACACGAGGCCTATTTTCTGATGCGCGCGCGCCTGCGCGTAGTGACCAGCCAGGATCCGGGCGCAACCCTGCATGACTTCAAGGAGGCGCTGGCCAAGGGCAGCTACCTCGACAAGAGCGCCGAAGAATACGGCTATGCGCTGGCCATGATAGCCAATAACGACAGTGCCAAGGCCCTGCCTGTATTGCGTCGCCTCCACAAGGCCGATCCACAGGGCCTGACCTACGTGATCGGTCTCGCCCGCGCCGAGACCGATGCCGGTCATAGTGCCAGGGCACTCACCCAATTGCGCGCTGCGCTGAAGTTCAATCCATACAATCCGCTACTGAGTCACTACTACGCCAGCACCCTATTGCAGGCAGGACAGACAAAATCGGCCATCGCCTATCTCCAGGACTTCAACAACAATGCCACACCCACGCCCGCCACCTATCAATTGCTGGCGCAGGCGCAAGGTCGGGCCGGGCATGGCGTCGACGCCCAGATGGCCATGGCGGAGTATTACGCCCTGTATGGACAACTGCACCAGGCCATCCAGCTGCTGGAACAGGCACAACGCACATCCGGGCTGAATTTCTACCACCGATCCCGTATCGAGGCCCGGCTCAAGGCACTGAAACGCACGGCCTCTGCAACACCAACCCCGACACCATGAACACGCCCCCCAGCCCCAGGTCTTGAGTCCTCAGTCCTGAGGTTCAAGTCCCCACTCTCTTGTTCTCAGTCCTCAGCACACGTACCTGAATCTACCTCCTTCCCGAATTTAAGATATTGCTAATTATCTAAAGTGTGCAGCAATACTTGCCATCACACCGTGTTTAGGTATGCTATGTGCCCAGTGCAAGGTATAAGCGCATAACAGCGTTACAATAATTACCAAATTTCAGACGCGTATAACGTCTGAGTATTATGCAAACATGAAGTTAGGAGGAGGAAGCCATGCGGAAAGCTGCTCATTTCATTACCGCCGCCAGTGCCGTCGCTGTGCTGCTCGGCACCATGAGCGTCATGGTGCCTGCAATTGCCAGCGCCGCGAATGCCAAGACGATCGCACAAGGCAAGGCACTCGTATTCAGTAAAAAGAAGGGCAACTGCCTCGCCTGCCACGCAATAGTGGGCGGCAAACTGCCTGGCAATATCGGCCCACCTCTGGTGACGATGAAGACGCGTTTCCCGGACAAGCAGAAACTCTTTAACCAGATCTACGACGCGCGCAAAAACAAAGCCAATACGATCATGCCTCCGTTCGGTGCCTACGGCATCCTGAGCAAGGATGAAATCCACAAGATCGTCGACTACATCTACACCTTATAGAGAAGGGGAGTACACCATGCAACGTAGAAGTTTTCTGAAAGGCACACTGGGCGCAAGCGCCGTTGCTGTCGCCGTCAGCGCTGGCCTGCTCGACCCACGCCAGGCCATGGCTGCCGCCTCGGGCTGGCCCAAGGCCGCCTTCACTGCCGGCAGCGCCCAGAGCGCCATCAAGGACCTGTTCGGTACCGAGGTGACCAAGACCAGCGCCGACATCACCATCAAGGCCCCTGACATCGCTGAAAACGGCGCCGTCGTCCCGGTCACTATCGCCACCAGCCTCGCGGGCGTGGAATCCATCGGCATCGTCATCGAGAAAAACCCCAATCCCCTGGCCGCCAATTTTAATCTGTCTCCCCAGGGCAAGGGCTTCATCTCCACTCGCGTCAAGATGCGCAAGACCTCCAACGTCATTGCCGTAGTCAAGGCCGGCGGGAAGATCTACTCCGCTCGCAGGCGGGTCAAGGTCACCATCGGTGGTTGTGGCGGTTAGAACGCCCACCCCTTGATTACCTGACATACCATGTTTATTGAGAGGATTTGAACCATGCCGAGCAATACTATCCGCATCCGCGCCACAGACACCGGTGGGGTAACGACCGTCAAGGCCCTGATCAGCCATCCGATGAGTACCGGGTTGCGCAAAAACAAGAAAACGGGCAAGAAGATCCCCGCCCACTTCATCCAGCTAGTCAAGTGCGACCATAAGGGCACTGCGGTGATGACCGCTGACTGGGGCATCGGTATCTCCAAAAATCCCTACCTGTCCTTTCAGTTCACGGGTGCCAAGCCCGGCGACTCCCTCACCCTGAGTTGGGTCGACAATGAGGGTGAGAGCGATTCCAAAACGGTGAAAATCGGCTAACCATACCGGAACACCGCACCGACGCCACGGCCCGGTTCCGGACAGGATGTTTGAAGGAGTTAATCTCATGAAAAAAATACTGATAACAGCCACGGTGCTCGCGGTGTTCGGGCTTGCCCCGCTTGCCGTGCAGGCCAGCACTCCCAAGCAGGACCTCAGGGCCTTTCGCAGCTACTTCGTGAAACGTTTCCCAGGTGTACCCATGGCAAATTATGCTAACGGTGCCTACGCCGTGGGTCCCGCCGACCAGCGCGACCAGTGGAAGACAATCATGGAATTCCCGCCCTACGACTTCGCGCTGAGTAAGGGCAAGAAACTCTTCAACACACCGTTCAAGAATGGCAAGACTTACGCCAGTTGCTTCAAGCACGGGGGCAAAGACATCCGTCAGTACTACCCGTACTTTGATGCCAGGACCGGCCAGATCAAGACCTTGGAAGGCGAGATCAACGAGTGCCGGGTCAAAAACAACGAAAAACCCCTGAAATGGAAAAAGGGGGCATTGGCCGAGATATCTGCGTATATGGCCTACACCTCGCGTGGCAAGTCACTTGACGTCAAGATCCCCAACGATCCGCGTGCACTGGCTGCCTATGACAGTGGCAAGCTCTTCTTCTATGCCAAACGCGGCCAGTTGAACTTCTCCTGTGCGGACTGCCACATGTATAACGCCGGCAAGCGCATTCGTGCCAATATCCTCAGTCCCGCGCTGGGTCAGATGACCGGCTTTCCGGTCTACCGAGCCAAATGGGGCAATCTGGGTACAGTCGATCGGCGTTTCGCGGGGTGCAACAAACAGGTCCGCGCCAAGCCCTTCAAGGCGCAGAGTAAAGAGTACAAGGATCTCGAGTACTTCCTGACCTATATGAGCAACGGAGAACCGGTCAACGCACCAACGTACCGTCCGTAGCCACCGACACAGTGTGTCAGTGGAAGCCCGGCCTCCTTTGGTGGCCGGGCTTTTTTATGCGCCACCACGTCATCACGGGCGCCATCACTATAGCCGGGCCAGCCCGGTCTTTTCGCCCAGCCACCTGATCCTTCCCCTCCAGAACCCCACACGGCACCCGCAGACCGTATCGCATACGGAGGCCACTGCAGATACCGCCCACGACGCAAATAACCACGTATTCTCCTCGGATCATAGTCAAGAGTACAAAGCGTGGTTATGCCGCGAATCTTCTCAACACAATGTGTAGCGACTGCGCGTTGATATTACGTTAACATTCAGTCACAGCACGCCGAACAATCGTGCAACCAGGTTGCCCCCCTTGAAGCCAGGAGCGACCTTAGGGCACATTTATACCCCATGGCGTAATGTGCTTTAGCGCTCGAGACAGCGCACCGGCACACGGAGTACCGGTACGAGATCAGTGCACTGGCCGCCAGAACGACTGCGCCGTGCTAAACCGGATTGTCGTTTCGTCTCCGATCTGATCGGATTGGCGGAACCGGCAATGTGGAGTGGGCAATGGCGCCCTTGCGACGCCCTTGCCCACGTTTGCAAGAGCGAGAGCAACACGTCTAATTCACGAGGCTAATGATGAAAATACTACGCTATGTTGCAGCGGCATCCGCCCTGATCATGATCGCCGTTACCGGCACGGTTCAGGCTGGTGCCACCTTCAATGCCGTTAAAAAGAGAGGCTACGTGCAGTGTGGAGTGAACACGGGTTTGCCCGGTTTCTCGAATCCTGATGACAAGGGCCACTGGAAAGGTCTGGATGTCGATGTCTGTCGCGCCGTTGCCGCCGCCATGTTCGGCGATGCCAGCAAGGTGCGTTACACCCCGTTGACCGCCAAAGAACGCTTTACCGCCCTGCAGTCGGGCGAAATCGATATACTGTCACGCAATACCACCTGGACCCTGACTCGTGACGCCTCGCTGGGTCTGAATTTTGCCGGTGTTAACTACTACGATGGTCAAGGCTTCATGGTCAAGAAGTCCCTGGGGGTCACGAGTGCAAAGCAACTCGGTGGCGCGTCGATCTGCGTGCAGTCCGGTACCACCACCGAGCTGAACCTGGCCGACTATTTCCGCAGTCACCACATGAAATTTACACCGATCACCTTCGACACCCCTGACGCGACGGTCAAGGCCTTCGACGCCGGTCGCTGCGATGTGCTGACCTCCGACCGCTCCCAGCTCTATGCGCTACGCATCCAGTTGACCCATCCTGACGGTGCCGAGGTACTACCTGCCGTCATCTCCAAGGAACCGCTAGGGCCCGTCGTCCGCCAGGGTGACGATGAGTGGTTCAATCTGGTAAAATGGAGCTTGTTCGCCATGCTCGATGCTGAAGGTCTTGGCATCACGTCAAAAAATGCCGCTGAGCTGAGGAAAGACAGCAAGAATCCGGGTATCCAGCGTTTTCTGGGGGTGACCGGCGGATTCGGCAAGATGCTCGGCGTGTCTGACAATTGGGCCTACAATATCGTCACGCAAGTCGGTAATTACGGCCAGTCCTTCGAGCGTAATGTCGGCATGGACTCTGCACTGAAGATTAAGCGTGGCCTCAATGCACTGTGGAAGAATGGCGGCATTCAATACGCTCCGCCACTGCGTTAATCTCACGCAATCCGGCCGGTATATCGTGTTCGATATACCGGCCAACCAACATATGCGGTCCTGTCCGTGCGGGTCTACACCCGCGAACAGCACGGTTCAACCGCACCCTTAGCGCCTTTTCATGGACCTGAACCCATGGTTTGGTAGTCCTGCCGCGGAACATGCGATCAACATGAAAGTGGTGGCAGATGTCTACGAACCCGAACAACAATCCAGTCCCAACCAAACTTCCCCTGCTGAAAAACCCGCGTATACGCGCCCTGCTATTTCAGGCCATCGTGCTAGGTGGTGTCGTGCTGTTCTTCGGCTACCTCTTCCACAACACCGTACACAATCTGAACACTCGCGGCATCAGCACCGGGTTCGGTTTCCTGAATAGGGAGGCCGGGTTCGGTATCCTCCAAAGTCTGATCCCCTATACCCCCGCTTCGACCTATGGGCGCACGTTTTTTGTCGGCCTGCTCAATACGCTGCTCGTATCCGGTCTCGGCATCATACTCGCCACATTGATGGGCCTGTTTATCGGCATTGCGCGGCTCTCCAGCAACTGGCTGATAGCGCGATTAGCTGCCGTGTATATCGAGACCTTTCGTAATATCCCGTTATTGTTGCAGGTATTTTTCTGGTACTTTGCGGTGCTGCAAGCCTTGCCCACACCGCACCAAAGCATGTCACTGGGCAACGTCGTCTTTCTCAACGTACGCGGACTCTATCTGCCCGCACCGGTTACACAGCCCGGCTTCTACGCCGTATGGTTGGCGCTGGCAGTGGCGATCATCGCAGTCATCATACTGAGACGCTGGGCGCATCAGCGCCAGGAAACAAGCGGCAAGGCCTTCCATAGCGTTTCTGTGTCGCTGGCCCTGCTTGTCGGCTTACCCCTGGTGACTTTTTACGCCGCAGGCGCGCCACTGAGCTGGTCGCTGCCGGCCCTGCACGGTTTTAACTTCAGCGGTGGTCTCGTCATGATACCGGAATTGACCGCCCTTCTGATCGCGCTGACTATCTACACGGCCGCATCCATCGCTGAGATTGTGCGCGCCGGCATACTCTCGGTCAGTCATGGCCAGACCGAGGCCGCCGCCGCCCTGGGCCTGCGCCCCACACTCACCATGCGGCTCGTGGTACTGCCGCAGGCCATGCGTGTGATCATCCCGCCCCTGACCAGCCAGTTCCTCAATCTAACGAAGAACTCTTCCCTGGCCACGGCTATCGGCTACCCCGACCTGGTCAATGTCTTTGCTGGCACCACACTTAATCAGACCGGTCAGGCGGTGATCATTATCGGTATGACCATGGCCGTGTATCTGTGTATCAGCCTGCTGATCTCGTTGTTCATGAACGGGTATAACCGCCGCATGGCACTGGTGGAGCGGTGAGTGTCCTGCCGCCTCTGATCCGGCCATGGGCACAACGCCGATGTGCCCTCCACCCCAGGCCACATCGGCAACAAATACGTGGAACCCCGTATGTCAGCATTTGATAAACTGCCCGACCTGCCCCCCCCGGCCAGCGAAATAGGCATCATCGGCTGGTTGCGCAAGAATCTGTTTTCATCGCCAGGTAATAGCGCCCTGACTCTGGCTGCGCTGTACCTCATGTACGAAATAGTGCCCCCCATTATTGAGTGGGCCTTTATCAAGGCCGACTGGACCGGCACGAATCGCACGGCCTGCCATTCCGGCGGCGCCTGCTGGGTCTTTATCGGCGCACGCGCCAACCAGTTCATCTATGGCCTCTACCCACTCGCGCAGCAGTGGCGAGTCAATCTGGCCGCCGCCATTCTGCTGATCCTGCTGGCCCTGCTGATCGTGCGTGGCGTACCCAAGAAAACCTGGATCGGCGCGGTTACCCTGCTCATCTATCCGCTGATCGCCTATGTTCTTTTCCTGGGCGGCGTGTTCGGACTGCCAGCGGTGCGCACCTCGTTGTGGGGGGGATTGATGCTCACTCTGATCCTCTCCACGGTCGGCATTGTCTCCGCACTGCCCTTGGGCATTTTGCTGGCGTTGGGTCGGCGCTCCACCCTGCCGATCATCCGCTCGTTGAGTACTGCCTTTATAGAGATGTGGCGCGGTGTACCGCTGATCACCGTGCTGTTCATGGCCTCGGTCATGCTGCCGCTGTTTCTGCCCGAGGGTATGGACTTCAACAAACTGTTGCGCGCCCTTATCGGCATCGCCCTGTTCCAGGCCGCCTATGTCGCCGAAGTCGTACGTGGCGGTCTCCAGGCCATCGACCAGGGCCAACACGAGGCCGCAGCAGCGCTGGGCCTAAACTACGCCAAGACAATGGGACTGATCGTCCTGCCACAGGCCCTGAAAATGGTTATCCCCGGACTCGTGGTGACCTTCATCGAACTGTTCAAGGACACTACGCTGGTCTCCATCATCGGCCTGTTCGATTTACTCGGCATCGTCCAGTCCGCCTTTACCGACGCCAAATGGCTGGGCTACTCCCTGGAAGGGTACGTCTTTGCCGGTGCGCTCTACTGGGTATTTTGCTTCGGCATTTCCCGCTACTCCCTGCGCCTGGAGAAACGCTTCGAGACCGGACACAAACGCTGATGTTGGAACCTAGGAGGCACACCATTGAGCGTGCTGATGAGACGACGACACCGACCCCTAATTCTGCATTGAGAGAATGCCACCATGCCTGATGCGCCCAACCTAACGCCGACGGCCAAGGACGGTGTCGAGAAAATGATCGAGATCACCGCGATGCACAAATGGTACGGTGAATTCCACGCCCTCAAGGACATCAACTTCACCGTGCGCAAAGGCCAGCGCATCGTGGTGTGTGGACCTTCCGGCTCCGGAAAATCCACCATGATTCGCTGTATCAACCGGCTGGAGGAACACCAGCAGGGGCGCATCGTTGTCGATGGCATCGAACTCAACGATGACATCAAGAATATCGATACCGTCCGTCGCGAAGTCGGCATGGTCTTTCAGCACTTCAATCTGTTCCCTCATCTCAGCGTGCTGGAAAACTGCTGCCTGGCGCCAATCTGGGTACGCAAGATGCCGCGCAAGCTGGCGGAAGAGGCCACCATGCTCTACCTTGACCGGGTACAAATCGCCGACCAGGCAAAGAAATATCCGGGCCAGCTCTCAGGGGGGCAACAACAACGTGTCGCCATTGCCCGCAGCCTGTGCATGAATCCGAAGATCATGTTGTTTGACGAACCCACCTCGGCCCTCGACCCAGAGATGATCAAGGAGGTGCTGGATGTCATGATCGGACTCGCGCAAGACGGCATGACCATGGTCTGTGTCACCCATGAAATGGGCTTCGCCAAACAGGTTGCGGACAGCGTGATTTTTATGGATGCTGGCCAGATCGTGGAGGAAAATCCACCCGCGGAGTTCTTTGGCAACCCACGCAATGAACGCACCCGGCTCTTCCTCAGTCAAGTCCTCGAACACTAACCGATGAGCGACACCCTCCCCGCACGACACTGATACAGGAATGTCGAACGGCCCTGATCCGAGGTGAACGCAAAACACCCATCGGGGCCCTTATTCCACAAAAATACCACATTATGAAACAAGGTTGATTGACCTGCGACCCGATCGATACAACCCCACACTGTGGCTTGACCCGGACAGTGAATATCCGCATGCTACGGGAAAATAGTACGGGACAGCAGGATCCGCAGATCAGGGATAAAAAGCACGATCTTTAGGTGTGTGCGTGCAGGATGCGGCGCAGACGCACGAAGTAACAAAGACACGGGAATGCCGTCCCGCGTCATTGTTTTTTTTACCAGGATGTACGCCTGGTTTTTATCATCTCTATCGCTAGCAGAGGACATTCCACCAATGAAAAAATCCATTTTCAAGACCACACTGCCCGTGACCCTGGTCGCCGCATCTGCCTTGGTCATGGCGGTCAATGCCCAAGCCATGGACTTCAAGGTCTCCGGTCAGGTTGACCGCGCCCTGAGCTATGTCAACAATGGCAAACAGACCGACCTGTCCAGTGTCGACAATGATGGTTCCAATTCCCGTGTACGCTTCACCGGTGTGCAGACCATGGACAACGGCCAGAAGACCGGCTTCGTCTATGAAATCGCCCTGGCCGACCACCTGTCGGACAGCTACGATGTCGGCGCCAACCTGCGCCGCGCCAAATACTACAACACCCGCAAGATTGAGGTCTATCTGCAGGGTAATTTCGGCAAATTGAGCCTGGGCAAGGGCGACGGCGCCGCCTATTACGCCAACACCATGGACCTGTCCGGTACCGCCTGGCTGGGCGGCGGTGTCTGGTACGAACTCTACAGCGGTAGTCTGTCTTTCAACGATGGCACCACCACGCTGTACACCATTGGCAAGTCACAGAGCCCCTTCAACGCCATCAGTCGTCAAAGCCGTGTTCGCTATGATTCACCCTCACTGGGCGGCGTGGTGCTGTCTGCCAGCCTGGATGGTGGCAAGGCCATCGAACTGGCCGCCCGTTACCAGGCCACCCTGGCCTCCGGCACCAAGATCATCGCCGGTGCCGGCTATGTGAACACCAAGGACCTGCAAATTGCCACCGATCCTGTCACTGGCAGCCCGATATCTGCAAATCCGGGTACATTACGCAAGAAGATCACCAGTGCCTCCCTCTCCATGCTCATGCCTAACGGCTTCAATGCCACCCTGTCCTACGGCGCCGGCAAGACCGATACCATCCTGAATCCAGGTAACTACACACAGACAGGCTACGACGCCAAAAACACCTTTGTCCAGGTGGGCTACATCAGCGGCAAGAGTCACTACGCCGTGAACTATGGTGTCACCAAGGACCTGCCTGCCAATGGCGTGAAGAGCAGCCAGATCGGTGCCGCCTATGTCTATAACTGGAACAGCTCGGTGGAGCTCTATGCCTCCTACCACGTGTACAAGCTGGACCTGCCCGGTCAGATCCAAACCAGTCAGAGCTGGGGTAGTGCCAACAACATCAAACAGCTCTACGTCGGTACCCGCATCAAGTTCATGTAAGCGCGATGCATCGACCGGCCCCTCGGGGCCGGTCACTTTCAGGAGCCCATTATGATGCGCTTATCCCTCCTCCTTGCAGCGTTGTTCATCCTGCCGTTCACGCTCTTCGGGTGTGCGGCCACCCCGCAGGCCATGGACTATAACGCCCTGCCCGGCAGCGATCATATGGCCAAGGGTCCCGGTCTGTTTTCCCGTGATCAAAAGGGCGCTTATGACGGCGGATATACGATTTATTCGACGCGCGCACCCGGTGAAAAAGTGATCTCCCCCACCACGACCCGTACGCCAACCGAACACTCCCGGCGAGAGTCCCCCCGCGCCCAATCCGATGCACATCGCCACTACCAGGCCTTCGAGGCTTGGCAGCGTTTCAAACGACTCCCCGAGGACGCCCCTGAGCGCCGCGCATTCCAGCAATGGCAGAAGTGGCAACGCTTCAGGCACTGGCAGAAACAACACCGTTAGGCCGTTGGCAAAAGTCTGGTCGCCATGAACAGCGACAATCCTGCCAACAATCCCATTGTTGCACTGTGTCTCACCCTGATGACGCCACCTTGACGAGTGACGCCATCCGCACTTGCGGCCAAGGTATTGCGGCAAGATCCCTTGTAGCAATTATTAAAACCTGCACTGAGGACACCTTGATTGCCTGTTCACTGCGGGGACCAGGTGAACGGCTAGAAAAGGCGCACTCACCAGGGCGCCGTAGTGTGCATTGCGAGGTCATGACGTGACATGATGGGCCATGACGCGACACGATCAAGGGGCCTCGATCCGCAAACATAATCTGCCGTAAAGACCTCGCCACTTCCCTGAATCATCCGTACTAAGCTGCTGAACATCTTATGAAATGTGCCTCTTACCCATGTTCAACAATGGATCTGGCACAGTTCTTGTTCATGTGTTCTCTCCAGCAAGTGTGTGGATCATGTCAGCCGGCGGGTAAATGGATATGACAGTACATCATTTCACCAGAATACAGCCTCCAAAGGCGAGTGTTCTGCACACTGTGCGATAACCCGTCACCACTCATGACGAGGACATGTACCACTCAGCAGTCGGAAATGAAGGAGTCTATAATGACAAACAAAACTCTGCTCAACAGCGCGGTCTTCGCCGCCTGCATCTGCCTGGCCACCAGTGCCCAGGCAGCCCCCACCGAAGTGGAAGGTGCCGCCGGTGGCGGCATCGTACCCTGGGCCCTGCTGGCCCCCGCCAGCCCAACGGTGTCCTTCACCTACGTGGGTACTGGCGCCTACAGCCTCACCAGCCTTGGGGTTTCGGGCACCATCATGAAGCGCCTCGAATTATCCTACGCACGCGCATCCTTCGACACAGAAGGCGTCGGTTTAGGCATCATCAACCTGGACACCTTCGGCGCCAAGTACAAAATCACGGGCATGTCCGCCAACCTGCCCCAGATAGCGGTGGGCATCCAGTACAAGAAGAATCAGAGCTCCAGCGCCCTCAAGAAAGGCGGTGTGCCTTACAAGAACGACAGTGGTACGGACTACTACATCGCCGCCACCAAGGTGCTGTCGATAGCGGGTCACAACGTACTGCTTGACGGTACCCTGCGCTATACCCGTGCCAACCAGATCGGTATCCTTGGCTTCGGCGCCACGAAGGGAAACGGCCATGACGGCTACTCACTGCATTTCGAGGGTTCTGCGGGTGTATTTCTCACTGCCAACAGCGAAATAGGCGTCGAATACCGCAGCAAGCCGGATAATCTCAGCGCACTGAAAGAGAACGACTGGTGGGACGTGCACTTTGCCTACTTCCCCAACAAACAGCTCTCCGTGGTAGTAGCCTATGCCAACCTTGGCAACATCGTGAGCGAGGTCTATCCCCAGGGCAAGAATCAGCGAGGGTTGTATCTTCAGGTGCAGGAAAATTTCTGAGCCACTATCAGGACACGGCACTCCAGCTCGCCAGGCCAGTGCCGTGTCCCTTCTATCTCTTCCAGCTTACACCCGGCATAAAGGTTCGTACTCTATCCGTACCTATCCGCAGGCCGCAGACTGGATATGACATGCGTCACAGGCAAGGCACACCCCTCCCCCTGTATCGCCTTGCCCCGGATTACGTTCTTGCTCCACACAGGCCATCCGGACAGTGCTGTCTGGATGGAGTGGGCAGTGTGCGTGGATGGACACCACGAAAACCCTAACTCATCTTTAGTGTAACCAGGTATCGATACAGGGTCCGTTCGGTAACTCCGAGCATGGCCGCAGCGCGACCCCGGTGACCCCCACTGTCCACAAGCGCCTGCTCGATGACTGTCGCATCAGGCACGCCCCTGCTCGGGTGGAACCGCGGGCGTGGTGATGCCTGCGTCGCCACCCGGGTAGCGACGCCATCGGGTTCCTGCCCCAGGGAAATCCTGGCTTGCTCACGATTATCCACAACACCTTCCTGGGTAAAATGAATATGCTCGGGGCCAATTATGTCGTCACCGGCAAGGATGGCGGCACGGCACATAACATTATTGAGTTCGCGCACATTACCGGGGTAATCGTACCCTAACAGACGCTCGATCACCTGCGCGGAAAGCGGTATATGCCTTTCCCCATCAGGCACTCGTGACAGGCCATACTCCGCCAATGCGGCCACATCATCTTTTCTGTCACGCAATGGTGGCACCTCCACCGGAAAGGGCGAAAGACGATAATACAGATCGTGGCGAAAACTTCCCTCATTAGCCATCGCACGAAGATTGCGATGTGTTGCCACGATAATGCGCGCATCGATGGCAATATACTTCGTTCCACCCAGGCGGCGAATCTTGCCGGTCTCCAGCACACGCAATAGCTTGCTCTGCAAATGCAGCGGCAACTCACCCACCTCATCAATAAACAACGACCCGCCCGTCGCAATTTCAAACAAACCCTTTTTCATTTGTGCCGCACCGGTAAAAGCACCTTTCTCATGGCCAAACAATTCGCTTTCAATCACTGTTTCGCCCAAGGTGCTGCAATCGACCACGACAAAGGGCATATCGGTTCGCCGCGAATAATGATGGATATACTCGGCCACCCGTTCCTTTCCCACACCACTCTCACCCTGTATGAGGACGGTTGTCTCGGTGGGTGCGACGCGCTGCAACAAGCTCAGCGTATGCAACAGCGACCTTGATTTACCGATCAATATAGCCTTGTCGGCATTTTCCACCATGGGCACCTGGACATATTCTCCAATATAGCGGATCTGCCCGACCTCATCGAATATCGGCACCGCCTGCAGATGCACGCGCTCTGCTCCCCCCTGACAACTATAGTGCTCATGTACGACATGAGCGGATTTCCCCGTACTTAACACGACCTCCAGTGGACAATGCTCACCATTCTGGCTGCAGGGCACCGATGAGTGGTGGGATATTTCATGGCAACGCCGGCCAACCAGGTCCTGCTTGCCAACCCGATAGTGCTGTCGATAGGCCTCATTGGTCGACACGATGTGGTACTGCCGGTCGATAACCAGAAAGGGGCCGGGAAGAATATCAATGATCTGCTCACACGTGGGTTTGAATTTCTCTTTCATGCCCCTCCCCCCTGATCATCCGGTTATTTACCTTGAGATGGCGGTCTCGATGGCCATTGACGTGACAGATCATGACAATGTGTCATGATCCAGTGTCAGTCTATGTGTTACTAGCGTCAAGTCACGACCCTGTCATTTCCATGAATATCATCGAATCGTCGAGCGTATCCTATTGTATTTATTGCTAATACAATCGCAAACGTTTATTGGTAAACACTCTGGCACATTTCTTGATACCTAATTTCCCGAGATAACCGATGACATAGCATGTCAGGCTACCCGGCGACAGACATGATCAGGCAATAAGCCTGCCAGATCCGCATGGAATGCAGCCGATCAGTACGGGGCATGGTCCATCGGATACGTGAGCCAAAGAAAAAACCAGGAGCATCATCATAATGTCACGTCTGAGTATCATCTGTATTGCCGGCAGCGTAGAACGTCTGCAAATGGCGGCCATGTTCGCCTCCGTCGCGGCAGCCAGCGGTGACGATGTCACCGTATTTTTCTCAATGAATGCATTGCGCCACTTCCTGAAAGGTGTCTCTATAGAACCCGATATCGAAGGTGAAATGGGCCATTTGCTCATCGATAGAAAGGCCCCCCCCTTCAAGACGCTGTTTGAACAGGCCGTCGATCTGGGTGATGCCCAACTTTACCCTTGCTCCATGGCGATGGATTTACTCGATATTGAATCTGCTGCGCTTGAACCCTACATTCAACCACCACTGGGACTGACCCGTTTTCTCAGTGATGCCGAAGGCAGCCAACTTATTACCTTCTGATCCCGCCACAGGGATTGACTGACAGGTGTCATCTGAAAGTTTAAAAAATGCAGGAGAGAAGACCGGAATGAATGACAAAGTGAAAATTGTTGATGCACAAAACACCTTCTGTCCGGGTCCCCTTATGGAGCTGATTGGTCAGATGAAACAATGCCAAATCGGTGAGGTCATTGAGTTGCTTTCGAGCGACAAGGGTTCTGCACAAGATATACCGGAATGGGTCAATAAGGTCGGACACGAAATCCTGTCCAACGAGGAGATCGATGGTGTATGGCACATACAGGTGCGCAAGGTGAAATGACCTCTCTTGTGTCGAGCATCACACAAGACCGGGCAACCCCAGCCCTGCACATACAAATCAACGGCATCACGCCATCGACAAGGTAGTAAACGGCACAAAGAGACAATCTATATCTAACAAGGCCACAGGAGGAGAAATATGAGAATTCTAATCATCGGAGGCGGGATGGGCGGTACCATTCTGGCTAATAATCTGGCCCGTAGACTCAGCGCTGAAATGAAGTCGGGCAAGGCACGCATCACCATGCTCTCCGCGAGCGACCGGCACATGTATCAGCCAGGACTGCTGTATGTAGCCGTCGGGAAAATGACGCCGGATGAGCTCTACCGCGATCAGGCAAGCCTGCTGGAACCCGGTATTGAATTTCATGTCGATCCGGCAGAAACCTTTGATCTCGACCACAATCAGGTCATCACTAAAAGCGGTAAGAAGATAGATTACGATATTATCGCGATTGCCACCGGTTCGAGAATCGCCGCCGAAACAATACCCGGACTTGAGGAAGGCGCCGAGTTCTTCTACACGGAAGACAGTGCCGTCAGTATGTTCAAGCGCCTGCGCGGGTTCCAGGGTGGGAAGATCGTCATCACTGTCGGTGTACCCCATAAATGCCCCATGGCGCCCCTGGAGATCACCTTAATGCTGCATGGCTATTTTGAACAACGCGGCATGCTGGATAAGGTACAGATTCATTACACTTACCCTATAGGGCGTACTCACAGCCTCGAAAATGTGGCCAAATGGGCCACGCCGGAATTTGACAGGCTCGGTATCACCTATGAAACGCTTTTCAATATGAAAGAGGTGGATGTCAAAAACAAGATTCTGCGCAGTGAGGAAGGCACAGAAACCAACTACGATCTGCTCATCGCAATTCCGGCTCATAAGGGTATGGACGTTATCGAGAAGAACGGACTTGGACAAAACGGCTGGATCCCCACCGACCGGCACAGTCTCAGCATGGAAGGACGGGAAAACGTCTTCATCCTCGGAGATACCACCAATCTGCCGATCAGCAAAGCGGGATCCACTGCACATTTCGAGGCCGAAACAATCGCAGAAAATATCGCTGCCGTTATCAAGATGGGCACCCCGGTGCGGGAATATGATGGCAAGGTGTTCTGCTTCATACAGGCGGGCAATGATCGCGCAACCTACGCGATGTTCGACTATAAAACGCCACCCAGTCCGAAGCCACCCACCAAGGCCGTATACTGGTTCAAGCTGGCCTACAATAAGCTCTATTGGGCCAGCGCACGTGGATTGCTCTAAAGGTGGCTACTATGACACAAGCATCAGCACCAGACAGCACTGACTCGGGCTCCGTCGCGGTAGAACTCGAACGCCTTATCGAGAGTGCGCGTGATTCGTTGAGTGACGACATGGTGTCAAGATTGGCGACAACACTCTCAGGCAGTGTCGATTTGCTTGATCAAGTGACCCGTTACCGGCTTGACCGCATGCTGCCCTCTCTCGCCACCCTCGTCGAAAACGGTGATCTTGAACGCCTGGTACATCTCGCCGGGCTGATGGGTGCGGCAGAAGATTCATTCTCTGACGACATTGTCACACGGGTATCAGCGATGCTCGGTGACGGAGTCGATCTACTCGACAGGGTCAATCGTAGCGGCATCGTCCACGCCCTGCCCGCGATAACACGCCTTGTTGATAATGGCGATCTGGATCGTATTGTCGATATTGCCCAGGTTCTTGGATCTGTCTCGGACTCACTGAGTGAAGATATCGTCACACGACTTGCCGCCTTCGCAACAGAAGGCATGTGCCTCATTGAACGACTGTCGCGCAACGAAGGACTCAAGCATCTTTTGTGTGCACTGGACCGCCCTGATAACCAGCACCTGCTGGTCTCACTGGCCAACGCACTGGATGCAACGAGTAACGAACTGGCCAATCTACCTGCGCCAAAGGGTGGGATCGGCGGCCTCTTGCACACCGCACGCCAACCCGGAACACAGGCGGGTCTGCAAATTCTTTCCGTCTTCGGGAAGCACTTTGGAGGACATCTGCGCAAAGGTAAAAAAACCAATCATCATTAGTACCGTATATTCCTTGTTGCATCTCCTCATGGCGGACATCCCCTGTCCGCCTTTTTTTATCCTCACATTCCCAGCCACTTTTCTCGCCACAGATGAGACGGTGCAGTTCCATTTTATTGCCCCTCAACTCGTGCGGTACCAGTCCCCGGAACCCCGGCCTGGGGCACGGACATCCCGTCACTTTCTTTCCGTTTCTTTTCCACTGCGTAGTCGTGTTTTTCTGTTGCCGATGCAATCCTAAAACACCTATTATTATAGTGTATTTACACCTAATCATAAGGGATATTAAGCACCCGCTCTGTCGTCCCGCATTGGCGACGGTAAGGAATTGACTCGGCAAAACAACACGATTAGTATCAACCGGCTCCCGCCTGCGATTCAGACTTGAGGCGTCGCTAGTGCATGACTTCCTGGCGCGTGATTTCCTGGGCGCTCCCCCTTGACTACATGGATGCAGTTGGCAGAGGCAAGTGCAACCCTGTTGTACCGTCAGTGGCACGAGGGAATACTCTGTCACCTCGACAAGGATTCACGATGAGACGCGCGGTAGAATATTTCTTTTGTATGTTATTTTTTAGTTAACAAACACGACGCGATGAACGAAGTGGAATTAAACGCCAAGAGTACGATGGTGAAGCTGGCATTGTCCGCCGCTGCCGCACCGAAGCCGGGTCTACTGAAAGACCTGTTGACGCTCGCCAAGGTCCGTGTCGTATCCATGCTGGTATTTACCGCGCTGGTCGGTGAGATGCTTGTCCCCCGATTCTGGACGCACTGGGCCGGCGCACTGGCAGGTCTGTGTGGTATCGCGTTTGCTGGTGGCGCTGGCGGGACACTCAACCAACTGGTTGAACCGGTCATCGACCAGAACATGCGCCGTACCCATGTGAGGCCACTTGCCAGTGGACGCATCAGCCGAACCGGGGCAATGATTTATGCGGCCTCCCTGTTCTCGGCTGCCGTCATCATCCTCAGCCTGTGGACCAACATGACGACGCTGTTGCTCACCCTGGCGGGTACCGTGGGATATGGCGTCATCTATACGATCTACCTCAAACCCAGCACACCGTGGAATATTGTCTGGGGGGGGATTGCAGGGGCCCTGCCCCCCTTGATCGGCTGGACTGCCGTTGGTGCACCCATCTCCACACTACCGATCATTCTCGTCTTGTTGATCTTTGTCTGGACACCGGCGCATTTTTGGCCATTGTCTCTCTATTATCGAGAGGATTACGCCAAGGCGCATATTCCCATGTTGCCGGTGACCCATGGCGTGGATCGCACACGTTATGAGATCGTCAAATATGCATTCGCCACACTGATTGTAAGTCTTCTACCACCCCTGTTTGGCGATGCGGGGCTGGTCTATGTATTGGTTGCAGCGGGCACGGGGATTCGCTATCTGACCTTGACTGTCCGGCTTCAGCGCATGGCTGTCGACAAGACAATGGAACGCTATGCCCGAAGTGTCTTTTCGGCCTCGATCACGTATTTGTTTCTGATTTATGCGACTTTAGTCCTGGAACATCTTATTCAGATGGTGGGATGGGTACCATGGTGGTTCTGATTGTGGGTACTGCGGACAATACTCAGGAGTAAGTGCGAGGTTCTGATCCGTGAGTGAGTACACCCTCACGTGTGCACGGGCGTGTCTCACACGGGTAGCGTAATGATGCCGGTTTGGCCACGATCTGGTGAGTATATGACACCGGCTCACTGTGTTCTTGAGAAAAGATACTCGACACAAGCGCGCAGGTCTGCGCTCAGTATCGGTGTAAATGGTGGGCCGTCCGCGACTCGAACGCGGGACCATCGGATTAAAAGTCCGGTGCTCTACCAACTGAGCTAACGGCCCGAAAAGCAAGGCCGCATCATACCCGACTCGCACGGAATGACAAGTCCAGCGAGTCGGGGATGCGGGTCAAACAAGGGTGGATCACAGGGCCTCAAGTCGACGCAACCTGGAGGGCAGCAGGTGCATGTCAACCAGCGCGCTCAGCAAGGCCTTGGTAAAGGTGGCCTCCTTCTCGTAGACCATCTTGTAGTACTCTATCTTCATGGTCAGGGCACTGCCCAGCACGATGGAACCGAAGGCCATGAACGAGCCCAATGCCAGTGTGGAGATACCCGTCACCCCCTGGCCGATGGTGCATCCCATACCCAGCACACCACCGACACCCATGAAGAAGCCACCAATGGTGTGGCGGACAAAATCCTTGACCGAAGCAAACCATTCGACACGCAAACGGCGGGCGAACAATGCGTAGAGGAAGGAGCCCACGACGACACCGGCCGCCGCCATCAGGCCAAAACTGATGAGTGTGGTGGTAAAACCATTGTTGAGCAGATTAAAGAAATCTCCCGAAGGCGAGACGAACGTATAGGACTGGGCCGCCACATGTAGCGGGGGTTGGTCCATAAACTCTGCGGCGGAACGCCATTGCTGGCCCATGGGACCTGCCGTGACGTACCAGGCGCTCAGGACAGCCAGGCCGACGACGCCGCCGCCGAGGATGTTGTCAAAGCTCTTGCGAAAATCAATCGATTTGAACACCCAGATCAGCATCAGTACCACCACGAGCCCGCCAATGATGTAATGCACCCTGCCCGCGTCGCTGGCACCGATCACACCACTGACCAGATCGCCCAGACCCTGACTGGCAATACCGTGGTTCGTCAGGTCGATGAACAGCGGCTGCATCCAGCGCAGAAAGACGCTATACATGAAATTGGTATACATCATCAGATAGGCGCCAAAGCCCATCATCAGAAAGACCAACAGGGACTTGATGTTGCCGCTACCGATGCGCACCATGGTCTTGTTACCACAGCCGCTGCCCAGGGTCATACCGATACCGAACAGGAAGCCACCGAGGAGGTAGCGGGGCCAGGCGAACATGATGGTACGATAGGGTGGGAAGGAGGTGGTGCCACTCACGGCCAGATTGATGCTTATCAGGCCCGCGGCCTGTAGTAGCAATACCCCCACCATGGCCACGGCCATGGCAAAGACCCAGGACCGCATGCGACCGGTATCGCCGATGTTCACGACATCCGACACCGCTCCCATGGTGCAAAAATTGGTCTTGTGGACCACCGCACCCATGATCACGGCAATGCCGAAGCCCAATAAAAGTACTTGCCAAATAATGTCCATCCCGTCCTCCAAAACAACCTTGATGGTGGAACCCGCAGCCGCTGATTTTCCCCCCTCGATGCCGCCGCAGGCATGTAAAACGGGCATTTTACTGTGTCCGGGTGATTCAGGCCAGACGCAATTGTGGCCACGGCCCGCGTTTGCCACCACCGACACGCCTGAAGAGGGGTCCCTGCCGGACCAAGACGCGCCAGACACTGTCTGTGCCAAGCCGCGGCAGCACACCTCATCGGTAACGGGTGGGGTCCGCCACGCCAGCCTGTTCAAAGCCCTCACGGCGCAGTCGACAGGCGTCACAGCGCCCGCAGGCTCGACCGATCGCATCGGCGGCATAACAGGATACAGTCAGGGAATAATCCACACCCAGCGCAATACCGCGCGCGATAATCTCATCCTTGCCCAGATGCATCAGCGGGACATGAATGCGAAACGGGCGACCTTCCACACCGGCCCGAGTGGCCAGATTGGCCATGTGTTCGAAGGCCTCGATAAAGTCCGGACGACAGTCCGGATATCCAGAGTAGTCCACGGCATTGACGCCGATGAAGATATCACTCGCCCCCACCACTTCGGCCCAGCCCAGCGCGAGTGAGAGAAAGATGCTGTTGCGTGCCGGCACATAGGTCACCGGTATCCCTTCACCCGGTGTCTCGGGCACGGCAATGTCTGGATCGGTCAGGGCCGAACCACCGATCTCGTTGAGGGTAAGGCAAACGAGTTTATGCTCCACGGCCCCCAGCGCGGCGATCACCCGATCTGCGGCCTCGAGTTCGCAGCGATGGCGCTGTCCGTAATCGAAGCTCAGGGCGTAGCAGTCGAAGCCCTGCTTGCGAGCCTCGGCCAGCGTGGTGGCAGAATCCAGCCCACCAGAGACCAGGATGACGGCTTTAGACATGAGTCTGCACTGTTTGCCTTGTCAATAACGTTTCAGCGCCCCGGCTGATCGCCCCATAGCAGTTTGTGTAACTGGATCTGCAGGCGAACCGGCAGGCGATCGTCGAGGATCCACTCGGCCAGTTCCCGCGCTTCGAGATGACCCTGGACGCAGGAGAACAGGACGTCACACCGCGCCGCCAGTCCGTATTCATCGAGCAGGGAGCAGGCCCAATCATAATCAGCGCGGTCCATGAGTACAAATTTGACCTGGTCATGGCGTTGGAGACAGACGATATTCTCGTAGTGGTTCCGCGATGCCTCCCCGGAGCCTGGCGCCTTGATATCCATAACCTTGACGACCCGGGCATCGACGCCGCTGACATCCAGTGCGCCGCTGGTCTCCAGCGAGACCGTGTAACCGGCATCGCACAGTCGACGCAACAGGGCCAGACAGCCCCTTTGCGCCAGGGGTTCACCGCCAGTGACGCTCACATGGGGGGTCAGGTATGCAGCGACCGCCGCCAGGATGGCATCGGTGTGCCACCAATCACCCCCTTTGAAGGCATAGGCGGTGTCGCACCAGCTGCAACGCAGGGGGCAACCCGTCAGGCGGATGAACACTGTGGGCAGGCCCATGGTGCGGGTCTCGCCTTGCAGGGAATAGAATATCTCGGTGATGCGCAGGCGCGTATCGGCAGGTAACGCGTCACAGGGTGCGGGCATAGGGAACAACCGGATAACGGGATCACATCAGTTTTGCAGACACTCGCAGCCCGCAATCAAACGCAGTATACCTCAATTTAGCTCTCAGACAGGGGCTGGAAGCGCATCCTGCATGGGTCTACGATCAACCCGGCACAAGGCAACCGTGCGCAGGCGCTAAGGGGATCTTCCCCTCCTGCATTGAGGGGGATCTGCACCCTGTTGCTGACGCTCCCGGGCCTACCGGGCGGGCTGGCTGGCCTGTACCCGCAGCTTTTGCAGGAGATTTTTCGCCTGCCCGGCCTCCGTGGTATTCGGATAGGTCGCGGTCAGATTCTTCAGACTCTCCTGCGCACGCTTGATGTCGCCCAGTTCGTAGTAGCAATAGCCGATCTTGAGCATGGCCTCGGCCCGCTTGGGACTGTGGGGGTAATCGTCCAGCAGATCCTGGTAATCGGCGATGGCATTCTTGAACCGGCGTTGTGCATAATTGGCCTCGGCTACCCAGTACTGGGCGATATGGGCGTAGCGACCCTGCGGGTAATCCTTCAGAAAGGTGTGGAAGGCCGTGATCGCCTGGTCATAGCGCAGTTCACGCAAGAGATCGAACGCCACCTGATAGGCATGCTGCTCCTTGGCTGTATGGGCTTTGGTCGCTGTTACGGCCCTGGATGCAGAGCGGCGGTGCGGCGCACGGGCGGGGACGAAGGCCTTTGGTGCACCCTGCGCGGCGGGGTTCGACGCTCTCACCCCTGAAGGGGCCATCGTCGTCCCGTCACCCGCGCGTTCGAGCTGTGACATGCGCCGGTCGAGGTCCACATAGAGGTCACGCTGTCGGCGCTTGAGCTCGGTGAGCCTGTGATTTTGCAGCTCAATCTGACCACGCAGTTGCTGGACATTGCGTTGCAGAGCGTCCAGCCGGACCTGCATATCCATCAGACCCCGACCGTTGACGATGTGCTCGAGTCGCCTCAGTCGTACGGCCACACTCGCGCTCGGAACCCTTGCCTGTGCGGCTACCGGAAGGGTCATAACCGGGGCCGCCCGCACGCCACCACCGAACGCCAGCAACAGGGCCGCAGCAGAAATCAGGCCGAATATCGGAGGCCGTGCCCACACGTGTCTTTGCCACATCGTCATCATTGCCCCGAATAGTGGAGTTCCACCCGACGATTCAATCGCCAGGCAGCCTCATTGTGGCCCAGCGCCACCGGACGTTCCTCACCATAGCTGATCACCTGTATCTGCCCAGTGTCTGCACCCTGCAACATGAGCAGTTTGGCCACCGCTTGGGCACGCTGCTGGCCCAACGCCATATTATACTCGCGCGAGCCCCGCTCATCGGTATTGCCTTCGACCATGACACTGAGATTGGGGTGATCGGCCAGATAACGCCCGTGTGCGGCGATAACGCTCAAATATTCCGGCTTTATCCGGCTGCTGTCAAAGTCGAAATAAAATACCCGTTGGGACAGGGGACTGGCGGGGTTGTCCAGTGGATTACCCTTGAAGGTGCTACCCAACCGCGCACCCTGGCGCTGCTCGATGCTGGCGGGTTGGCCGGCCTGGGTTTGCGTGGCAGCCGCTGGCGGCGTGCCCTTGGTGTACTTCTTACCCCAAGGCCCCTGGCTGGCACAGCCCGCCAGACCGAGGCTCACTACGATCATCAACAGTAGAAAATAGCGCATGTTTCTCATGACGGTGCTCCTGCTTGTTTCAGTTAATGCTTGAATGGCGACCAGGCGGGTTCTCTGACATCACCTTGGCGCAAACTCAGGCGCTGGTGCACTTTGCCATCGATTGAAACCACCTCCAGTACACCGCGGTTATTCTCCTCGGTGGCATAGATGATCATGCCACCGTTCGGTGCAAAACTGGGCGACTCATCGAAGCGCGTCGTGGTCAATACCCGCAGATCACCGCTCTTCATGTCCAGTACGGCGATATGAAACGCACCATCGACACCATGCACCATGGCGATGTACTGGCCGTTGGGCGAGATCGATGCCCGGGCATTATAGGTCCCGTCGAAGGTCAGGCGCTGCGCCGGACCGGTGGCGCCCTGGGGACCGATCGGGATCTGGTAGAGCTGCGGACTGCCACCCCGATCAGAGGTAAAGACCAGCGACTTGCCGTTGGGCATCCAGGCCGCCTCGGTATCGATCGCGTAACTGTGTGTGATACGGGTCAGGGCCCGGGTCTTGAGATTCATTATATAAATATCCGCACTCCCCCCCCTGGACAGCGTCATCGCCATCCGGGTCCCGTCCGGTGACCAGGCTGGCGCGCTATTGAGTCCCGGGAAGTTGGCAATCCGCTGCACCTGCTGCGTCAACACATTCTGGATATAGATGGCCGGGCGACCGCTGCTGAACGAGACATAGGCGAGACGCTGACCGTGCGGTGCCCAGCTTGGCGACAGAATCGGCTGGGAAGAGGTAAAGATCGTCTGCTCGTCGTGCCCGTCCGCATCCGCTACTGCCAGACGATAGGTCCGTTTGCCCGCCTTGTCCGTGGATACGGTCACATAGGCGATATGCGTGTCGAAGGCCCCCCGCTCACCAGTCAGGCTCTGATAGATGATATCGCTGATCTGGTGCGCGGTCTGGCGCAGGTCGCTGCCTGGGCTGGCGATGCTGTAACCGGTGAGTTGCCGGGCGCCCAGTACATCGAGCAGCTGGAACTGAACCTGATAGCGACCATCGGGTCGCGGAGCCAGCGACCCCACCACCAGGTCATCCGCACCGAGCGTGCGCCAGTCCTTGAAATTCACCGCGCGCGCACCGTGGGGCTGGGCGATAAGGTTTTTTCGCGCCACCGGGGCAAACCGTCCACTACGGATCAAGTCCGCGCTGATGATGGCAGCCAGGTCCTGGGGCGGCGGTTTGGCACCCTTCCAGCCGAAGGGCACGATGGCGATCGGTACCGCCCCCTGGACACCCTGGGTGATCTGGATAGTCAGCTCGGCCTGCACACGTGCGCTGGCAAGCAGTCCCAACACAATAATGAACGCTAGACGCTTTATCACGGTCTCATCTCTTATCTTTGGGGTGGAAATTCATATCAAATCTTTTGAAGGTATCAAATATACCAGAGCCTGGCGGCGGCACCGGCAGTGGTGAAGCACGCTTCACCGCATTGACCACCGAGCGGTCGAAAACGGCATCGCCGCTGCTCTTGATGACCTGCACATCGACCACATCGCCAGTTGGGATCAGGCGCACCCGGACCCGACACACCAGCCCCTTGCGCACGTTCGGCGGCAACAACCAGTGCTGGCTGATATCCGCACGGATACGTGACTTATACTCTTCCATCAGAGTCGCCTGCCGGCGCTTGCGCAAGGCCTTTTTCTGCGCCTGGCGCGCCGCCTCCTCGGCCGCCAGTTTTTGTTGCAATTCCTGTTCCGCCGCCTGGCGTTTTGCCGCCACGACCGCTTTGTGCTGCGCCGCCTCCTCGGCCTTGCGCTGGGCCTCCAGCGCCGCGACCTGCGCGGCATGTTGTTTTTCCAGTGCCGCCTGTTGCTGCTTCAGCCTGGCTTGGCGCTGCTGGGCAGCGACCTGTTGCTGCTTGAACTTGGCCAGGCGCTGCTGGGCGGCGACCTGCTGCTGCTTGAATCTGGCCAGGCGCTGCCGGGCACTCGTTTGCTGCTGCTTGAGCTTTGCCAGGCGCTGCTCTTCGCGCCGCGTGGCCTGCTTCACTTTACGACGCACCCGCGCCCGCGCCTGCTGTTTGCGGCGTTGCTCGGCCTTGAGCTTGTTCAGTTCGCTCTGGACCTGAGCCTCGTTAACCGTCACTGCCTGCACGACCTGGGTCTGGGCATCGGTGATCGGCTCGGCCGTCTCGGAGAACTTGAAACTCACGACCAGCAGGGCGAAGAACACGATGTGCACGCAGAGCGCCAGAAACGCGGCACCGGGGTATTTGCGGATAAGACCCAGCATGAAAGATTCTACTCAGCGCTTTTGTCTGGAAGGTGGCGGTTGGGTAATCAAACCCACATTTTTGACGCCCGCCTTTTGCAGCAACACCATGGCATCGATCACGTACTCATAGCGCACATCACGGTCACCCCGCACCAGCACGGACGTGTCGGGGCGCTGGCGCAATACCGCCGCGACACGGGCAACCAGGGTCTGCGGGTCCACCGGTCGGTGGCGTGGCTCACCCACGTTGACATAGTACGCCCCCCGAGCGTTGACACTGACCACCAGCGGCGCACGGTGCACCACCGTCATCGGCCGGGTATTGGCCTGCGGCAGTTTCACTTTCACGCCCTCGCTCAGCAACGGCGCGGTGACCATGAAAATGACCAGCAAGACCAGCATCACATCGATGTAGGGCACGACATTGATATCGGCCATCGCACGGCGGCGATGGCGAAGGCACTGCTGTCGGGAGGCGATGGCCATGGTCGGGGTACCTTATACACACCGCTCAGGCATGGGCCTGGCGTTGCAAAATGGTAGCAAACTCTTCCATGAAGTTGTCATAGCGGTTGAGCAGGCGATCGATATCGCTGGCATAGCGGTTATAGGCGATCACCGCCGGGATGGCCGCAAACAGCCCCATTGCCGTGGCCACCAGCGCCTCGGCGATACCGGGCGCGACCGAGGAGATGGCGGCCTGTTGGACATTGCCCAGGGAAATAAAGGCATTCATGATCCCCCAAACCGTACCGAACAGCCCGACATAGGGACTGGTGGAGCCCACGGTGGCGAGAAAGGACAGGTGCATCTCTATCGCATCGACCTCACGGCTCATGGACACGCGCATGGCACGCTGCGCGCCCTCCACCACCGCCATTGGCTCGATACCTGATTTATTGTGCAGGCGCGCAAATTCACTGAAACCGGCCTCGAAGATCACCTCCATGCCACTGGCCTCGCTGCGCCGTGCGCTGATCTGCTTGTAGAGTTCGCCCAGTTCACCCCCGGACCAAAAGCGCTGTTCAAAGCGCTCGGCCTGAGTGCGTGCACGCTTGATCATCTGCCATTTCTGAAAAATCAGGGTCCAGGACAACAAGGAGGCCAGCAACAGCAGGAGCAAAACCACCTGCACGAGCGCACTGGCATTGAGAACGAGGTGTGTAATGGTCAGATCGGCGCTCATGGTGTCGGTCCTGTCTCATCGAGACATGTAAACAATTTGCCGGGCATGGGTTTGGGGCGCAGGCTGGCGACATCCAGGCAGGCCAGTTTCACGCTCGCCGTGCACAGGGTCAGGGCGTCCGTGTGACGCCGTACCGACTGCGCCACCGCAATGCTGGCTTTGCCTCTATGCACTACACGTACACTCACCTGCAGGCGCTCATTGAAGTGGGCGGGCTTGAGATAGTCGATCTGGAGGGCTCGCACGGCAAACAGGACACCCTCGGTGGCCATCATCTCATCTTGCTCGAACCCCAGGCTGCGCAACCACTCGGTACGCGCCCGCTCCAGAAAGCGAAGGTAGTTGGCATAGTAGACCACACCTCCCGCGTCGGTATCTTCGTAGTAAACGCGTACATCCCACAGGAACCCGTTCACGCTTTCCATGTCTGCCTCACAGACAACGCCCGTGACAAATAATTCCTCGGCAAAAATGCGGCGATGCAAGCCATGAGCTAGTCCTCGAACATATCCCGGTTCTGCGCGACAGCCGCAAGCTGGGCTGGTAACGTCAGGCCGAAGTGCAGATAGGCATTGCGCGTCGCCATGCGCCCGCGCGGTGTGCGCATGATGAAGCCCTGCTGGATCAGATACGGTTCGATCACGTCCTCGATGGTGCCGCGTTCCTCGCCGATCGCCGCCGCCAGATTGTCGACCCCCACTGGGCCGCCATCAAACTTCTCCATCATAACCAATAAAAGTTTACGGTCCATGACATCAAGGCCCAGGACGTCGACATTGAGCATGTCGAGTGCCCTGGCCGCCACCTCACTGCTGACCGTGCCGTCGGCGCGCACCTCGGCATAATCGCGTACCCGGCGCAGCAGGCGGTTGGCGATGCGTGGCGTGCCGCGCGCACGGCGCGCAATCTCGTGCGCCCCGTCCACATCGATGACCATTTCCAGAATCTGTGCCGAACGGCGCACAATGCCGATCAAATCGGCCGTTGAGTAAAATTCAAGACGCTGGATGATGCCGAAGCGATCCCGCAACGGTGAGGTCAGCAAGCCCGCGCGGGTGGTTGCGCCCACCAGGGTAAAAGGTGGCAGATCGAGTTTGATGGAGCGCGCTGCGGGACCCTCGCCAATCATGATATCGAGCTGATAGTCCTCCATAGCCGGATAGAGGATCTCCTCGACAACCGGACTGAGGCGATGAATCTCGTCGACAAACAGCACGTCGCGCGCTTCGAGATTGGTCAGCAAGGCAGCCAAATCGCCCGGTCGCTCCAGCACCGGACCGGAGGTATGGCGCAGGTTCACGCCCAGTTCCCTAGCGATGATGTGTGCGAGCGTGGTCTTGCCAAGCCCCGGTGGACCAAAGATCAGGGTGTGATCGAGTGCCTCGCCACGGCCACGGGCGGCATGGATGAAGATCTCCATCTGCTCGCGCACCACGGGCTGACCGACGTAGGCCGCCAGGCTGAGGGGACGCAAGGCGCGGTCCTGTACCTCATCCTCTGCGCGGTCACCTGCACTGACGATTCTGTCGTTTTCGATCATGTTCGAAACGTGCGCCATCCGCTGTCGATCCGGCGAGCGCCGGTGTAGCTCTCATCTTACACGAAGCCGGTGGCCCGCCGGTAGCACCGCTACCGACCTCAACGCGCGGTGGCACGCAGGGTCATGCGGATAATCTCCTCACTAGCCAGACCGGCAGTCTCCACCGCCCGCACCATACGACTGGCCTCCTGGGCCTTGTAGCCCAATGCCACCAGGGCGCTCACCGCTTCGCGCACCGGATCGTCGCCCGGCGCATCAGGGCCAGATCCGATCGGCGCCACTCCAGCGACACCCTCGTGACCCCAATCCGCTAGGCGGTCGCGCATCTCGACGATCAACCGCTCCGCCGTCTTCTTGCCCACACCGGGCAGGCGGGTAAGGCTGGCAGCGTCGTTGTCCTGCACGCAGCGGGCAAATTCATCGACACTGCTGCCCGAGAGGACGGCCAGTGCCATCTTCGCCCCTACCCCGCTGACCTTGATGAGGGCGCGGAACAACCGGCGTTCCTGCTCGGAGATGAAACCATAGAGTTGCTGGCTATCCTCGCGCACCACCATATGCGTATGCAGGCTGACCCCTTGCCCGAGCGCAGGTAGCTGATAGAAGGTGGACATGGGGGCCGCGAGCAGATAGCCTACCCCATGCACATCGACCAGGAGTGAGGGGGGTTGTTTTTCCAGCAAGATGCCGCTGATACGTCCGATCATGTGGGTGCTGTCGCTCTTGTTTGGGATGATGACACCGGCATGCCGGCCGCTCTATGCCCCTCGGGGCGATCCGCACGGGCGCACTGATGGACAATGCCCCCCGGACACTCTCACCGCCAACGCCCTCGGCGGCGGCGCACCGCCACCCCCCCCAGCGTCTGACGGGTATGGGTATGGCACAGCGCGACGGCCAGGGCATCGGCCGCATCCGCCTGGGGACAACGGTCCAGTTCGAGCAGGGCCTGGATCATATGCTGGACCTGTTCCTTGGTGGCATTGCCCCTGCCCACGACGGCCTGCTTGATCCGGGCCGGAGTATATTCACTGATCGCAACCTCACTGCATACCACCGCACAGATCGCCGCTCCCCGGGCCTGGCCCAGCTTGAGTGCGGAGGCGGCATTGCGGTGCATGAAGACCGACTCGATAGCCGCCTGTGCCGGATTCAGTTCACCGATGAGGGTCTGTAGACCCCGGTAGATCTCCGCGATCCGCCCCGCCAGCTCAGCAGACTGGGTGCGGATGCACCCGCTGGCCACATACGCGGCCTTACCCTCGCACACTTCAATCACGCCATAACCAGTAATGCGGGAACCCGGGTCGATACCGAGAATGCGTGTATTCAGTGTCATAAGAACGCTCGCCGGGCGCAGGCGGATCCGAGCCATCGTCTCACCGGCGCAACCGATTCATCCCTACCTGGCATCCGCCGGGCCCCTGTATAGATATCAACGCGCCACGAGTTGATGCATCACCTCATCGGAGAAGTCTGCATTGCAGTAGACATCCTGCACGTCGTCCAGATCCTCCAGCATGTCGACCAGACGCATGACCTTCTCGGCATCCTCAAGTTCGAGTACCACCATCGTGGCCGGACGCATGCTCACTTCGGCCTGTTCGGGTTCAAACCCACCCGCCACCAGGGCATCCTTCACGTCCATGAACGCATCCGAGCGGGTCAGCACATCAATGCTGCCATCCTCTTGGCTGATAATATCCTCGGCACCCACCTCCAGCGCGGCCTCCATGATCAGCTCCTCGTCACTGCCAGCCGGGTAACTGATAATCCCCGCCTGCGTGAACAGATAGGCCACCGAACCATCGGTGCCCAGGTTGCCGCCCGCCTTGCTGAAGGCATGGCGCACTTCGGCGACCGTGCGGTTGCGATTGTCGGTCATGCAATCGACCATCACCGCCACACCTGCCGGGCCGTAGCCCTCGTAGCGCACCTCCTCGAAACTGTCCCCATCGAGCTGGCCAGCACCGCGCTTGACGGCACGCTCAACCGTATCTCGGGTCATATTACTCGACAAGGCCTTGTCGAGGGCCGCACGCAGACGCGGATTGGATGCGGCATCTCCACCCCCGAGGCGGGCAGAAACCGTTATTTCCTTGATAAGTTTGGTAAAAAGCTTGCCGCGCTTGGCATCTTGCGCGTTTTTACGATGCTGAATATTGGCCCATTTACTGTGTCCGGCCATGTTGACCTCGTCTCGAATGTCCTGGGAAATACCACAAATTTACCGATCAGGGCAGTCTACCATTCTGAGCGGACCCACTGAAAGCCCGCTGCCAGAATGTAGCAGGGCCAGGGATAGCGTAGTCGTCGGGGGGGATGCTAGTCTTCGTGATCGGGGAGATAGATGGCGGTACTGTCCATCGCTGCACCGTCATCCAGATAACTGAAACGATGCCGGCCAATGAGAATCACATCGCCGTTTTTGAGCAGATGACGGGTGACCATGCGGTTGTTCACCAGGGTGCCATTGGTGCTCTCAAGGTCTTCCAGGTAAGTTTGCAGGTGGCCCTCCAAGAAAGGATCTGCAGTGACGAGCAGTTGCGCGTGTTCGCTGCTGACCGCGGCGTCATCGATCTGGATATCGGCATCGGAATGCCTGCCAATGCTCAGTGTGCCTTCCTCTTCCAGCGGGTAGGTGCGAATCACGACCCCCTGGTACGACAATGTGAGTCTGGCCATAGGACAGGTAAGCCTCGGTCATTTCCGGGGTACACCCGCAAGCGGGACTCCGGATGGAGTGCGAAGAAAAACACACGCGAGTGTTTATTGCAGCCTGAACTCCATGCGCGTGCCGGCGACCTCGATCACATCACCCTGTTTCAATACCCGACTGTGCGCCCCGATGGCCTCATCGTTGAGCTTGGTCGGCGCAGAGCCATCACCCACACCGCTCATCGGCGTCAGGAAATAACCCTGCCCCCGACGGGCAATGACCGCAATCTGCACGCCCGGTTTGCCCACGGTGGTGTAGGGCTTGAGCAGGGGCAGTTCCTCCCCTGCCTTGGAGCCATTGAGTATCTTGACCTTGGCCGCCTGTGCTGTCGTCGCTGATGGCGTCGCGGTCGCCGCGCCGGCGGTCCGATGCGCGGGAGAGGCTACCGGTATGACGGGGCGACTGATAATCACCGTCGAATCGAAATTCTGGGCCATCTCTTCGATGAATTTGAACTCATGCTGTCCGACACGTATCACATCAGCGTGATTGAGCATGCGTTTGGTCACCGGCTTGCCGTTGAGCAAGGTACCATTGGTGCTGCCCAGGTCTTCGACATAGGCATTGTGCAACAGGAGTATCACTGCATGATGGCCACTGACAGTGGCATCATCGAGTTGCAGATCATTGTTCGGCTTGCGCCCGATGGTCGTACGTTCCTTGGTCAACGTATGTTCTTTCACTATCGATCCATCGAGCGTAATGATCAGTTTGGCCATGGACATCCCCGTCATCGTCAAAATGGCTTATTGTTGCACAGCAGATCAATACGCCCTGTGACCCACCTCTCCCCGGAAAGACGCCACCGGTTTGAATTCGCTACATATCGCCCACCACGGGTCTATCCCACACCGCGCGGCTCGGGCCATCAAGCCTGCCTGAACTTCGTCCAGTATACGCCGGAATCTGTTGACCCTGTCCTGTTATTCCGGGTCCGCCCATACCCCGATACCGGGCACTAGCATCAGCCCACACGGATCAATATAACAGAAATATTGTCCAGACCACCTTGCTCGTTGGCAATCTCGATCAGGGCCACGGCCACCGGGTCCAGTGTCTCGTCATCTGCATGCAGATTGAGCAACGTATGGATTTCATCATCAGGGACCATGTCGGTCAATCCGTCTGAACACAACAAGAACAGATCGCCGGATTCACACTGATCATGGGCGATATCCACCTCGACCGAGACATCAATACCCAGGGCCCGGGTAATCAGGTTTTTATTGGCCGAGGCCCGTGCCTCTTCGGTGGTGAGAAATCCGTTTTGCACCAATTCCTGAACCAACGAATGATCCATGGTGATTTGCCGAAGCTGCTTGTCGCGCAGACGATAGATCCGGGAGTCGCCTACGTGAGCCAGCGTAATGCCATCGCCATGGAACAGCACGGCAACGATGGTGGTGCCCATACCCGCACACTGTGGCTGTTCCGTCGCATGCGCCAGGATGAACTCATTCGCCTGATCTATGGCCTCTGCCAACAGGGCCGGGGCGTCGTCCTCGCGCCGGTGCGCCTGAGCAAGCAGGTTGCTCTGGATCGTTTCCACGGCGATGGCGCTAGCCACTTCGCCCGCATTGTGTCCCCCCATACCATCGGCGAGCAGGGCAAAGCCATGCGCCGCATCCCAGGCAATGTGATCCTCGTTATGCTCGCGCACACGACCCACATCGGTCATTCCGAATACCTGCACTGACAATACCTTATTCATGTGGTCTACCGATTGTCGTCGACGTGGCCCAAGGACACATCGCCTTCCCGTTGGGGTGGTTGTCCAGGGCAGAGGGTCGTAACCAACACTCACGCACCTTCCTGTATCTCATCGAGATGTTGTTCGAGTCTTTCGCGACAACGGCGCAGCGCGTTGGCCATCTGTAAACCACTCTGGAACCGTTTGTCAATTTCCTTGAACAGCGCCTTGTTGACGACCTTGCTGGCGCAGGGGGGTAAATCGGGGCGGAACATGCGCAGGTCGGGGTGTTTTTCATTGGCAATTTTGTACATGAGACTGGCCAGAGACTCGCCAATAAAGGGTAACTCCCCGGTCAACATCTGGTAGAAGGTCACCCCCAGGGAGAAGATATCGGAGCGTCCATCGACCCGCTTTCCAGCCAGTTGTTCCGGGGACATGTAGGAAGGGCTGCCCAGAATGGTGCCGGTGCGGGTCTTGCTGGCATCTATCAGGTGAGCCACGCCGAAGTCGGTCACGTTCACACTGCCAGTCTCGGCATCATAGATGATGTTCGCGGGCTTGACATCGCGGTGGACCACGTTGTTACTGTGCGCGTATTCCAATGCCTCGGCCACCTGTATGATGATGTCAAACACCTGTTCGACGGGGAGCAGATTATCTGCCTTGCAATAGCTGAGCAGATTTTCTCCCTTGAGATAGTCCATGGCAATATAGGCCAGGTCCTGATCTTCGCCTACATCATAGATGGTGACAATGTTCGGGTGATTGAGCCGACCCGCCGTCTCCGCCTCGCGGAAAAAGCGCTGTCTGACCTCTTCGAATTGTTCCGAGCCAAACTCCTGGGACAGAGCCATGGTCTTGATGGCCACGGTGCGACCGATCTTGGGATCGCGCCCGACATAGACCAATCCCATCGCCCCCCGACCCAGTTCACGCTCTATCTGATAGCGACCCAACATCGGTTTCTGAATACCGTTGTTGCTGATAATCATCGTGCTCGCATTGTTGTGGGCTCCCCCCTTGCCCAACATGGACATGCCTTCCAGTTCCTGATTTCGCCCGATACGTTCAGCGACATCGCGAAAGTGACTGTCATGTTCCTGGATATGGTGAAACGCCGCCACCGCCTTGTTAAACTGCCGGCGTCGCTCGTAGTCCAGGCCCAAGCCGTAGAGGGCGTCAGACAGGGCCGAGGTCGGTATGCAGCGGCGGTATTTCGCAAAGGCCTGATCCAGCTGTCCCTGGGCCTGAAAAGACAGGCCTAGCTGCCGATTGGCGTCTGACAAGGCTTCGTGCATCCCCCCCATACGTTGCCCCACCAGGCGCTTACCCGCCAGCAAGGTATAACCGAAGACCAACGCCGCCGTCGGGGCCATGAGTTGGACCCAGGTCGCATTCACCATCATGAGAATGAACTGGACATTGAGTATGCCGATCACCAACACCAGCGTCAGCGCCAGCCCCGTGCTGAGACGAAACCTCGGCAACACCAGCATGAGGTACAAGGCCACAACGGCGAGTGCCAGCCATTGTGCCTGGAAGGCCCAGGTCGGCACCTTGAACAGATCACGATTGAGCAAGCTCGACACCGTATGCGCAGCAATCATGACCCGCGGCAATGGCGTACCCAGCGGAGTATCGAAACGCCGGGCCAGAGTGGGTGCAGTCAAGCCAATCAGTACGGTCTTTCCGCGAAAATCCCGTGCCGGGATCCGGTGCCGGTACACCTGTGCGAATGAATACACCTTAAAGGGCGGCTTGCCACCACGCGCCTGATAGAAATAGGGATAGGCATACAGAGCGGCATCGGTACGGAACAGCTCATTGTCGATGCTGATCCCCATGCCCGGTCGCGGTCGGGCGTGGCGCAGATTGAGGTGCAGACTGCGGGCGGTCAACAGCAGGGTCAACGACGGGTAATACCGTGTGCCGTAGCGCACCACCAGGGGCACGCTCCGCACGCCGTCTGTGGTACTGCGGCCCCGATCGCCGACGACCCCAACGCCTGCCGCCGCCTTGCCCAGTTCGGTGATGGGTGCAGACAAGGTGGTGGCAACCCGCACTCCGCGCCGATAGAACAAACCGGTATGATAGGTATATACACTCGCGGCAACATTGGCAAAACCCTTCAGGGCATGGGCGGCCAGATAGTCGGGGGCGGGCGGCGCAGACACATCGCCCGACACGCCGTCAAGCGAGACACTGCGGTAATCCATTCCCAGCAGCACATTGCCTGCCCGGCGCAGACTGCGTGCCAGCCTGGCGTCGGTATCCAGTGCCGCCTCGGTACGGCGCAGGGCATGGCGCAGCGAGGCTCTACCGTTTGCAGCAACAGCCCTGCTCAAGGCATACATGGCCTCCAGGCCACGCTGGTTCTGGGGACGATCCAGGGGCAGGGTTATCCCAACGGCCACGGCGCCCGATGCGCTCAGTTGGCGGCTCACGGAACCCAGCATGTTGCGTGGCCACGGCCAGGGTCCCAGTGCGCGCAAAGAGGCCGCATCAATGGCCACCACCACCACATTTTCATTGGCCGGGAGGGCACTGGAGTAGCGTGCACCGAGATCATAGGCCACATGGTCGAGATGCTCCACCCAGGGGGACCCCGTTGCCAGGAGAAAGAACACGACAACGGCCAAGCCGATAAATCCGTCTCGTTTCCACAGATGCTTCTTCACCAGTGACCCTCAAAACCTTTGTTTATCATGTTATTAGCAAACTTATCCGGCACATAATAACAGACGCCACCCGGTCGACATAAGGCTGACCGTTGCGCCACCTCGACTCCGGCACGGACCGCAGAGAAACATTACATACCCTTCTATATCGGCAAGACTCTGGATTTTTTAGGTTTTTTATTATAAATGGGTAGCAATACCGTATCAGGACATAACACTGTGATGCCGATACCCCTGGCCGCTCCAGGCGTCGGACCAGCAGGGCCAATGATCGACCCGACAACCACAAGCCATGGATCAGGACAACAGGACGCGTCGCCGGACCGGGCGGCGATGCACCCGCATCAGGACGTGGCCTGGTCAACCCCCTGTCCGCGCTCCACGCCCTTGCCCCCGACCGCAGGTCGGGCCCGCAGGCGCAGACCAAGCTCACGCAACGCGGCGTCTGCGACTGGAGACGGGGCCTGGGTCAGCAGACAGGCCGCAGTCTGGGTCTTGGGGAAGGCCATCACTTCGCGGATGGAGGCAGCTCCGGTCAGCAACATGACCAGCCGGTCCAGCCCGAAGGCAATGCCGCCGTGCGGCGGGCAACCATATTTCAAGGCATCGAGCAGAAAGCCGAATTTGTCCTCAGCCTCTTCCTCGCCAATACCGAGCAGGGCAAAGACCCGGGTCTGGACTTCGGCGTGATGAATACGAATGGAGCCTCCACCCACCTCGGTACCGTTGAGCACCATGTCGTAGGCCCGGGACAGGCACGCCCCCGGGTCGTCATCCAACCATTCAATCTGCTCCTCCCTGGGTGAGGTAAAAGGGTGATGTAGGGCCACCCAGCGACGCGCCTGTTCATCGCGCTCGAACATCGGGAAATCCACCACCCAGAGCGGGCGCCAGCCATGCTCGACCAAGCCGCCATCATGGCCCAGTTTCACACGCAGGGCACCGAGCGCCTCATTGACAGTGCTCACCGTATCCGCACCAAAGAAGATCAGATCGCCATCCCGCGCACCGGTGCGGGCCATGATGGCGTCAATGCAGTCATCGGGGAGAAATTTGAGGATGGGTGATTGCAGCCCTTCGCGCCCCCTGGCGACCTCGTTCACCTTGATATAGGCCAGCCCCTTGGCGCCATAGATACCGACAAACCGGGTATAGTCATCAATCTCCTTGCGTGAGAGACCGCCGCCCCCCGGCAGACGTAGCGCGGCGACCCGCCCGTTCGGGTCATTGGCCGGACCAGAGAAGACCTTGAACGCCACTCCCGCCATCAGATCACCGACATCGACCAGTTCCAGCGGGATACGTAGATCGGGTTTGTCGGACCCATAGCGGGTCATCGCTTCGGCATACGACATGCGCGGGAAGGGATCGGGCAGCGCGACTTCCAGCACCTGCGCAAAGACCGTACGGATCATCGCCTCCATCAGCCCCATGATCTGTGCCTCATCCATGAAAGAGGTCTCGATATCGATCTGGGTGAATTCGGGCTGGCGATCGGCACGCAGGTCCTCGTCGCGAAAACAACGCACGATCTGGTAGTAGCGGTCCAGCCCGGCCACCATCAGCAACTGCTTGAACAACTGCGGCGACTGCGGCAAGGCAAAGAACTGACCCGGGTGGGTACGGCTCGGCACCAGATAATCGCGTGCACCCTCCGGCGTGGCCTTGGTCAGGATCGGCGTCTCGACATCCAGAAAGCCCTCGTTATCGAGAAAGTGGCGCAGGGTCCGGGTGATCTGCGCGCGCAGGCGCAGGCGCTGCAACATCTCCGGGCGGCGCAAATCGATGTAACGATAACGCAGACGGTGCTCCTCGGCGACATCCGTCTCATCGAGCTGGAACGGCGGGGTCTCGGCGCGATTGATGATCTCAAGCGTCTTGCCCAATACCTCGATGTGGCCGGTCGGCATGTCCGAATTCTCAGTCCCCCCGGGACGGCGGCGCACTCGTCCACAGACCTGGAGTACATATTCATTGCGTACCCGCTCGGCCTTCATGAAGGTATCTGCCATATCGGGGTCAAACACCAACTGTACCAACCCTTCACGATCACGCAGATCGATGAAGATTACCCCGCCATGGTCGCGGCGACGGTGTACCCAGCCGCAAAGCGTGACGTCTTCATCAATGTGCTGTTCGGTAACCTGACCGCAATAATGGGTGCGCATGCTCGTTTCCTAAGTCTGCAGGCGAGCCGGGCGTGCCGCAACGCGCCCGACTGCATAAGTGTGAGGTGAAAAGTGGAAATGGTACGAAACGGATAAGCGGAAGGCAACCAGTGCCGTCCACCAGGCACAGTCCCATACACCGGTGCAGCACACACCTTTCAGGATCATAGCCAACCCCGGAATTATGCCTGATCCGCACCCCTGTCGGTCGATGTGGGGCCTTCCATCTTCGGCACACGCGGATGGGGTACGATGACTCCCATTGAAATCAGCATCTTGAGAGCATCATCCACGCTCATATCGAGTTCCACCACGTCGACTCGGGGGATCATCAGAAAAAAACCCGAGGTAGGATTCGGCGTGGTGGGCACATAGATATTGATGACATCCTGACCGGTTCTGGCCTGGGCCTCGCCGATATCGATCCCGGTCTGGAAGGCCAGAGTCCACAGACCCCGGCGCGGGTATTCGATGAGCAGCACCTTGCGAAAAGACTGACCGCCCGCGGCAAACACCGTCTCGGTGAGCTGCTTGACCGCGGCATAGATAGAGCGCACTAGCGGAATGCGGGCCAGCAGGGACTCCCACACCGCGACCAACTGGCGACCGAACAGATTGGCGGCGACGATGCCGGTGACAAAGACCACAGCCACCGAGAGCAGCACACCGAGCCCCGGGATGTGTACGCCCAGCAGGGCATCGGGGCGCCACGGTGGTGGCAACAACAGGAGCACCCGGTCCAGCACATCCACCAACGTGGTGATGACCAGCAGGGTTACTCCCAGAGGTACCCAGACCAGCAGTCCGGCGATCAGATAGCGCCTCATGCCGTCCCCCCCGAGGAGCCATGTACCGCGAAGTGGATCACCCGCACACGCTGTCCATCCACGTGCCAAGCAACCATTCCCTCACTGCCAGCGACACTCTGAGCCGTCTCCACTCAACTGTCGGCGCCGCCGGTGCAGGCGCCGGTATCGCCTCCGCCTTTACTACTACTGGGCGTACTGTCAGTTTGTGCCACATTTTTCTTGCCGCCGCCCTTGAAGTCTGTCTCGTACCAACCACTGCCCTTGAGACGAAAACCGGCAGCGGAGATGAGTTTTTTCAGCGCCGGTTTGCCGCAGGACGGACACTCAGTGAGCGGTGCGTCATTGATCTTCTGAAGTGTTTCCAGTTCATGGCCACAGGCCTGGCATTGATATTCGTAAATGGGCATATTTGCTCCTACCCTCCATCGCTGATTCATCGAGTATCATTGTGTCAAGGGATCCGAGGACCGGGCCTGACTGGCGTCACCGATACCGATCCGGCACCCAAGCGGTACCGCATCCAGGCATGACATAGGGACACCGTGGTGTAATATCAAGCCCCAGTATACCCCGCTGGGTCGCGCTACACAGGCGTTTTTCCTGTCGAGTCAGATCACTTGGCCGCACTAACGTGGCCAACCTACACAGATGAAGGCCGTGCCCCCACATTGGGAATGTGGCATTATGCGCGTCTTTCCTTGTCAGGATATCGAAGAATCAACGCCCGCGGGACTCCACATCTGTCTGAAGAGCGTGGCGCGTGGCCTCGATGCGCTGGACTGAGATCCACGGCACGGCGCAACTACATCTCGTATATCCTGTACCAAGGCACGAATATCGACACAGGAGAGGCCATGGCCCACAAACTCATCATGATGCTGCTCAATGTGAATCCGGACATTCCAGCCACCCTGGGCGCCCCCTTCTTCCAGGCGACGGTCGCTGCGTGCCTGGACCTGGAGGTGGAAATCTATTTTGCCTCCCGGACCGCCAGTCTCCTGCGCAAAGGTGTGGCCGAGGCCCTGTATCCAGGTCAGAAAAAACAGAAATCAGTCTATTCGTTCATGCAGGATGCCCATGGCATCGGGGTAAAGTTCTTCCTCTGCGGCGGCGCCATGGGCGAAAACGGCATCACCACAGAAAACGCGATCCCGGAACTCGATAGCGTGGTCGGCGGGGCGGCCTTCATTAGTGAGGCCATCGAGGACGGTGTCATCACCCTGACCTACTGAGTGGACCAGGACACACCACCACCGTCCGACCACACCGCGACAGCCCACCCGCAGGAGAAACAGCATGCGCTCACCGTTCTCACCGCTGTATTTCCTCTTGTTCCTGCTCATACTCGGCCTGCTGATCGGTTTCATTCAGCTGGGGGTCTTCGCCATCGCCTTCAGTAAGCTCGGTCTTACCCTGCACTCCGCCCTGGTGCTATTGTTCAGCTCACTGTTTGGCAGCGCCATCAATCTGCCCCTGTTCAGCCTCCAGGCCGATGCGCCACCCGAGTCCGCATCACCTGCGCCCCGGCGCGGTCTGCTGCTTGGGTCCACTCAAGCCTTTCGTGGACGCACCCTGATCGCCATCAACGTCGGCGGCGCTTTGATCCCGCTCTCCTTCTCGTTGTATCTCATCAGTCACACTCCCTTGCCACTCGGGCAGGTGATCGTAGCCGTGGGCCTCGTCACGCTGCTCAGCCATCTCGTCAGTCGCCCGATCCGCGGGCTGGGGATCGGGATGCCACTGTTCGTCGCCCCGCTCAGTGCGGCGCTGATCGCGGTGTTGTTCAACGGCCCGCAAAGTGCCCCTCTGGCCTATGTCTGCGGTACGCTTGGCGTGCTCATCGGGGCCGACCTGTTGCACCTCGGTGATATCCGCCACATGGGCGTCCCCGTCGCCTCCATCGGCGGTGCCGGCACCTTTGATGGCATCTTCATCACCGGTATCGTCGCAGCCCTGCTCGCCTGAATCCGCGCAGACCGGTACGGACCCTGTCCAGCGGGATCCCCGGTGTGATAAAAGTACCGATCAATCCAAAGGTATCGCCCCGTCGTCAAGGAACCGGAATCGCCATGTCCACTAAACCCACACCGCCATCGACACACCGCAGTGCGGTGCATCCGCCCGCCACCGGGAGCACCACCGGCGCACGCAGCATCCTCATCACCGGGTGTTCGAGCGGCATTGGTCTGTGCGTCGCACGGGGACTGGCCGCACGTGGCTACCGGGTGTTCGCCAGCGCGCGCAAACCGCAGGATGTGGAACGCCTGCTGGCGCTGGGCCTGGAGGGACTGCGCCTGGATCTCGACGATTCGGCATCGATCCATGCCGCCATCGACACGGTGCTCAAACGTACCGACGGTCACCTAGATGCCCTGTTCAACAACGGCGCCTACGGTCAACCCGGCGCCATCGAGGACTTGACACGGAGCGTCATGCGGGCACAGCTGGAGACCAATCTGCTCGGCTGGCTGGAACTGATCACGCTCGTTCTGCCGGTCATGCGCCGTCAGAGGCACGGACGTATCATCCAGAACAGTTCAGTACTCGGCCTGATCAGTTTGCCCTTTCGTGGCGCTTACAACACCACCAAGTACGCCATCGAGGGCCTGACCGACACCCTGCGCCTGGAACTACACGGCTCCGGCATCAGCGTCTCACTCATCGAACCCGGTCCGATCACCAGTCGCTTTCGTGACAACGCCTATCAGGCCTACCGGCAACATATCGACACCGAGCACAGCGCGCATCACGACACCTATCAGGCACTGGAGCGACGCCTAACCAAACAGGGACCTGCCGCCCCCTTCACCCTCGGACCCGAGGCCGTGCTGGGCAAGGTGATCCATGCCCTGGAAAGCCCACGCCCACGCATTCGCTACTACGTCACCTTTCCAACCTATCTGTTTGCCGTGCTAAAACGCCTGCTGCCACACCCCGCTCTGGACTGGGTCCTGCGTCGCGTCTCGGCCAACGAATTGCGTGACTGAACACCGCATTGCTGGATAATGAGCACGGACAGGAACGATCCCGGAGACGGCCTTTCTTGCATTTCTCAGCAGCGGGGGTAGGCTGGCGCGGCCTGCGGTCGATACTGCTACCAAGTAGGTTAGCCTTGCCACCACAGTGCCAGGAGAAGACCATGTTCACCACCACTGCCCTGATCCTGTCTGTCGTATTCGGTGCCTTCGGCACGGCCTATTTCATCTATGGCAAACGCCAACAACAAATCGTCCCCCTGCTCGCAGGGGTGGTACTGTGTGTATTCCCCTATTTCATCAGCAATACCCTGCTTATGGTGCTCGTCGGCGTTGCGCTACTTGTCACCCCCTTCATTATCTTTCTGTAATGTGGCCACGATGCCTGCCATGCTAGGCTCAACCTTGGACAACAAGATCAATTCCCAAGGTTATGCTTCATGGATAAAAGTGATTATTGGCAACGCCCCACCCGTTATCTTCACCTCGGCCTCGTCCTCACCGTTACGGCACAACTGCTGCTGAGCCTGGTCATGGCCACACCACATGGCGATCGGCTACGCAGTGCACTGCAAACCGGCAGTTTCGCGGTCCATGAGTGGGTGGGTATGAGCACATTGGTCATCGTCATACTGCACTGGCTATGGAGTTTGCGCATCCATCACGCCGCCAGTCTCGGACATCTGTTCCCATGGCGTGGCACAGGCCGGAGGCAGGTGATAGGCGAACTGCGTGCCCTGTTGCAGGGACGCCTACCCAAAGACGAGACGCAGGGGGGGCTTGCCGGCCTGGTACATGGACTGGGTCTGCTCGCCGTCACCGCCATCGCCATCAGCGGTGGCGTGTTGTTCTTTCTCATACCGGAAAACGGCTTGCCAGCGAGTGACACCGTCCACAACCTCGGCGATATACATAGCTTTATTGCCACCTTCGTGTGGCTCTACTGGGGAGCCCATATCGCCATGGCCCTGTTGCACCACGTCCTGGGACACGACACCCTGCGCCGTATCTTCAAACCCTGAGTCGAACCCGGCCCTTGGTCTTCATCTGCAGAACTCCTGCCGCCACCGCCATCCATCCAGTCTACAACGTCCATGTGGAACAGACACAACGCCACCACCACATCCAGCGGGAACAACCGCAGCGCTGAGCGGGAACGGCACAGACGTGATGGATGCGTTGAGCGAAACGACGCGTGGAGCGTCTGTCAGCAACGACAGGGACTCTGTCTGCGGGAGACGAGGTCGATACGCAGGCTCAATTGTCTTCGTGATCGAGGCGGGTGTCCCAACCCAGTTCATGCGCCCGGCGCACAGCCTCGCCATGAATGCGGTCATGGCGCTCGCGCAGTGACGATGGCAGATTGCCGACCAGATGACCATATTTGCCCCATTCGACACTGACCTGATCGTAGATGACCTGCAGGCGATCATGCGACCAGCCGGCACAGTCCTGCGTCTCAGGCAGCAGGCCGAAGACCCAGGCATCCTTGATGATGCCGCCGATGTGGGTCATACCACCGTACACATCGTCGTGAATTCCGTCGTAAGTTTTCTCGCTCACGTCGTTTCACCTCGCAGGGCTTGGGGGCGGATGAAGGATCGCGCTCTGAGCGCAACCGTATGTTCGGCCCGGTACAACCGGGATCAAGGACCACAGTATACGGGTTAATATAGACCAGACGAAAATTAATGGCGGAGTGGACGGGACTCGAACCCGCGACCCCCGGCGTGACAGGCCGGTATTCTAACCAGCTGAACTACCACTCCGCACGATCTACTCTGAAACTGCCGAGGCCACGGTGATATTCTCACCGGGGAACCCGAGCTGAGCAGGCGCGCGATGATAGCCTATTTGCCAAAATCTGGCCAGCTCTTTATATAATCGCCGGCGTACCGAACAAACGATCACCACCATTTTTCGTAGATAACCCCCGTAGCGGGAATACCCAATGCGGCCAGTGTCGCCGCAGTCGTATCCACCATTTCGTTCGGTCCACAGATGTAGTAGAGCGCCTGTGCATCAAGTCCTGCCAGGCGCAATTTACCGGCATCGATACGTCCGCTGAGTCCGGACCAGTATTTCCGTTCGGGTTGGGTAACGCTGATGAGCAGACGGACATGCGGATTGAGCGCCGCCATCTGGTGCAACTCATCCACGAACAGGATCTCCTCGGGCACGGCCACGCTGTAGAGCAGCGTGACCTGTACATCACGGTGATGGGCATGGATATCGCGCAGGATACCAAGTAGCGGCGTGACCCCCACACCGGCACCGATGAGTACGACCTGCGCACCCATCGCGCGACGATAGTAGAAATTGCCGGAGCCATTGGAGATGGTCACCTGCTCGCCTACCCGCGCCCGCTCATGCAGGTAGTGGGTCACCTTGTGATTCACGCCGAACTTGATCGCCAACTGGATCTGTCCGTGGCCGGGTGCGCCCGCACTGTGACCCGGACAGGATGTCATTGAATACCCCGCCACCTCGGTATGACCATCGACATCAACATAGAGATCGATCCACTGGCCCGGCAGGTAATCGAACGCCTGCTCACCATAGTCCAGAATAAAGGACTTGATGGTCGGCGTTTCCTGCCGAATAGCGGCAATGGTGACCGGAAACTTCACTGCGGACCTCATCGTTGCCACATCAAGAACCCCGGACCAAAGACGGGCACAGACCCGTGCCCGGCACGACGGGGAAAAGGGTTCATGTTAACGGCACGCGCCACGCGTGACAAATACGCCTCCCGCACACCAGCCTACTTGCGATGCAATTCCAGCGCAATGAGTCGGGTAATATCGATATGGACGTCACGCGGATCGACAATACGCCGGATCTCGACCTTCTTCTTGCCCCGGCACCATTTCGGATGGGCAAGGTTGATCAGTTTGCGGGTGCGGTAGATCTCACGCTCAGGGCTCATCAGCAACATAATCACAGGGCGCAGGCGACTCTTCGCATTGAGTGCGGTCACCAGGCCGGTATGCCCGGAGGACAGTTCGAGCAGACTGCCAATGGGATAGATGCCGAGGCAATGGATAAAGCGCTCGGTCAAGACCGGATCGAAGTTGTCCGGCATCCAATCATAGATCTTCTTCAGCGCATCATGTGGCGTCATGCCATCGCCATAGACCCGATCACTGGTGATGGCATCATAGATGTCCACCAGGGTGACAATCCGGGTCAAGTGCTGGATCTGTTCGCCCACCAGTTGCTGCGGATAACCGCTGCCACCCAGCTTTTCGTGGTGTGACAGAACCATATCGAGGACCTCGGGCGCAATGCCCGGATCGGATTTGAGCATGGCATGGCCCTGGCCTGGATGCTCACGCATGACGGCAAACTCCGCCACCGTCAGTCGGCCCGGTTTGTTGAGAATCGCCAGCGGCACCTTCATCTTGCCAATGTCGTGCAGCAAAGCACCCAAGCCCAGAACACACAAGGTGTCACGGTCCAGTCCCAGAGAACGACCGAAGGCGATCGCCAGGATGCAGACATTGACACAATGAATGGAGGTGTATTCATCGCGCCGTTTCATGTGGCTCAGCCACATGAGCGCATTGGGATTGTGCACCACACTGTCAACGAGTTCAGCAACCCGTTCCCTGGCAATGCCGGTATCGATACTGTTGCCCAGACGCGCCTCGCTGAGCAGCCGATCGATATGTGCACGTGCCGCTCGGTGGGGACCCCGCGCCTTACTGACGGTACGCCGGAAATCTTCCATGACCTGGGCGTCGGTGGACGTTTCGCGTACACCGCTACCCACCTGCTGTGCCCGCGTCATCCGCACAGCGGCGCGACGCAGTTTCGTCAGCACCGCAGATCGGGCCTTTTTGGTATCGACATAGACATACACACAACGCTCAGACACTGCATCGATATCATTTTGTGATTCAACGCGAAACCCCTGGAAGAGAAACGTCGTTTCCAGCCAGGGGCGGTCCAGTTCACAGATGTACATGCCAATGCGCAGTTCTGAGGGGGTCAGTTTCTTTTTCATCCCGCACTATCCAGATACATGGGTTCCCCGCCAAGGGCGGCTGCTGTCTACTATCGGCAACGGCACACGCAGGTTTAATGCATCCGTTGTGTCCGGTGACAGACAGGTTGCCAGAGTGCTGTCGCCCGTTAGCGTTTCAGCCGGGCGAAGGCCTGCTGCATCGCACTGTCCTGGCTGGGTCCGGAGCCTACCCGGTCGTGCACGGGTTTGGCGCCCGCACGCCCGGGGCGTTTCCTGCTCGGTGCCTCTGCCCTCATCGCCGGTACATCCCGGCTGTCATCACTCAGGCGCAGCGTCAGCGCAATGCGGCGGCGCTGGCTGTCGATGTCCAGGACCTTGACCTTGACCACTTCGCCGGCCTTGACCACCTCATGCGGGTCCTTGACGAAGCGATCCGCCAGGGCCGAGATGTGCACCAACCCGTCCTGGTGCACACCGATATCGACAAAGGCGCCAAAATTGGTGACATTGGTCACCACGCCCTCGAGGATCATGTCCGGTTTGAGATCACCCAGGCCCTCGACACCTTCCCTAAAGACCGCAGCTTTGAACTCGGGACGGGGGTCACGGCCAGGCTTTTCCAGCTCGCCGAGTATGTCACTCACCGTCGGTTCGCCGAAATGCGCATCAGTATAGTCATTGGCCGCCAGCGTGCGCAAAAACCGGGACGCACCCATCAAAGCGCCAATAGCCTTGCCCGTGGTGGCGATGATCCGCTCCACCACAGGGTAGGCCTCAGGGTGTACGGCCGAGGCATCCAGAGGATTGTGCCCACCCATGATCCGCAGAAAACCGGCGGCCTGTTCAAAGGCCTTGTCACCCAGACGCGGCACCGCGCTCAGGCTGGCCCGATCGACAAAGGCACCGTGTGCATCACGGTAGCTGACCAGATTGGCGGCCAATACCGGACCCAGTCCGGAGACACGAGTCAGCAGGGGAACCGAGGCGGTATTGACGTCCACACCAACGGCATTGACGCAGTCCTCGACGATGGCCTCCAGAGTCCGGGCCAGACGGGCCTGGTTGACGTCGTGCTGATACTGTCCCACGCCAATGGCCTTGGGTTCGATCTTGACCAATTCGGCCAGTGGATCCTGCAGGCGACGCGCGATGGAGGCCGCACCACGCAGCGAGACATCGAGCTCCGGAAATTCCCGGGCCGCCAGCTCCGAGGCGGAATATACCGAGGCCCCGGCCTCGGAGACCATGATCTTGTTCAGTTTCAGTTCGGGGTGGCGCGCCATCAGCTCAGCCGCCAGGCGATCGGTCTCGCGTGAGGCGGTACCGTTACCGATGCTAACCAGTTCGACCTGGTGGCGTGCGGCAAGCTCGGCCAGAATGGCGATAGACTGCACCCACTGTCGCCTCGGGACATGCGGATAAATGGTTGCGGTATCGACCAGTTTGCCGGTGGCATCGACCACCGCGACCTTCACCCCGGTGCGCAGGCCCGGGTCCAGTCCCAGGGTCGGGCGGCGACCGGCGGGGGCGGCGAGCAGGAGATCACGCAGATTGGCACCGAAGACACGAATCGCCTCCTCCTCGGCCTGCTCGCGCAGTCGCAGCTTCAGTTCGGTCTCCAGATGTGAGAGCAGCTTCACCCGCCAGGTCCAGCGCACGGTCTCGGCCAGCCAGGCATCCGCTGCCCGACCGGTGTTGCGCAACCCGACGTGGGCACCAATCATACGCTCGCAGACCCCCGCCTCAGTGAGACCCAGACCCTCGTCCTGGGGAATCAGCAGGTCCAGGGTAAGCACACCCTCCTTGCGCCCGCGGAACATGGCCAGGGCACGGTGCGAGGGTACAGACTTGATCGACTCGGTGGCGGCGAAATAATCCGCAAACTTTGTTCCTTCCCCGGCCTTGTCCGCCACCACCCGCGAGCGCAGGTGCGCGTGCTCCCACAGGTAGGCGCGCAGGCACCCCACCAACTCGGCATCCTCAGCAAAGTCTTCCATCAGGATCTGGCGCGCACCGTCCAGCGCTGCCTGGACATCCGCCACGCCCCGGTCGGCATCGACATACCCGCTCGCGACAACTTCGGGCGCACTTTGTGGCGTGGCGAGTAATTGTGCCGCCAAAGGTGCCAGGCCCGACTTACGGGCGATCTGTGCCTTGGTGCGACGCTTGGGCATGTAAGGCCGGTAGAGATCCTCGAGCCGTGTCTTGGTCTCGGCGGCCACGATACTATCGCGCAGCGCCGGTGTCAGCGTGCCCTGCTCCTCGATGCTCTTGAGCACCATCGCACGCCGAACCTCGAGTTCACGCAGATAGCTCAGGCGCTCCTGCAACTTTCGCAGCTGGGTATCGTCCAATTCTCCGGTGGCTTCCTTGCGGTAACGGGCAATAAAGGGCACGGTGGCCCCTTCGTCGAGCAACCGCACGGCGGCCTCGACCTGGTGGGAGCGAACGTCAAGTTCGGTGGCGATATGCTGTTCAATAGCGGTCATGGATGTCTCGTGCGTGTCTGACAATCGAGGGGGCAGCGGTGTAGCGTCCGGTGTAACCATCAACCCGGCCGTCGCAGGGTCCGTAAAGGGCACCGATTGTAGCAGAGACATCGGGAATTTCGCACCGACAGACTTCCCGTCAGCGCGACAACCCGGCAAGATAGGCCCTTGTCACCCTCACATGATGCCCGCCACCCGGTAGCGGCCCAACCCAGGATACCCATGAAATACCTTCCTCACGCCCTGCTGGCCGTACTGACCCTGGTCACCGGCCTCACCCTGATGTCCCCCGGCGCACAGGCCCGGGAGGGCGTTGTTGCCCCGGTCATCGACCACGCGGTGGTCTTCCTCTATCACCGCTTTGGTGAGACGCGTTACCCGAGCACCGACGTGAAAGTTGCCGATTTCAAGGCCCAGCTCAACTATCTGGCCACCCACGGCTACCACGTCTGGCCGCTCACACGGGTGGTGCGCTACCTCAAGGAGGATCGTCATCTACCCGACAAGATCGTCGCCATCACCATCGACGATGCCTTCGAATCGGTCTATACCGTCGCCTATCCATTGCTCAAGGCACGGGGCTGGCCCTTTACCGTATTCGTCAGCACCGAGGCCGTCGACCGGGGTTTCAAGGGTTTCATGACCTGGGCACAGATGCGTACCATGCAGGCCCACGGCGTGACCTTCGCCAACCACACCGTCGACCACGCCCATCTGCTCAAACGTCTGGGCGACGAAGACGCAACCAGTTGGCGCGAGCGTGTCACACGAGACATCCAGCAGGCCCAGGCACGTCTGCAACATCAGCTTGGCAAGGCACCAACACTGTTTGCCTACCCCTATGGTGAATACGACACGGCCCTGGCGGATCTGGTTGCGGAACTGGGCTATACCGCATTCGGACAGCAGTCCGGGGCTATCGGTCGTTACTCGGACCTGCGTGCCTTGCCCCGTTACCCGGTCGCAGGCCCGTATGCCAGCCTCCAACAATTCCGTACCAAGGCCGCCTCGCTACCACTACCCGTGCTGGACTTCTCTCCCAGCGATCCGCTGCGCCTTGACAATGTGCGCCCGCGCCTGAACATCACCCTGGGCGACGCCCAGGGTGCCCACCTCAAGGAGTTGAGCTGTTATGTCAGCGGTCAGGGTAAGGTGCCGGTCATCTGGCAGGACAAATATACGGATTTCACCGTCCAGGCACCGAGACCACTCGGCGTCGGGCGTAGTCGCTACAACTGTACCGCACCTAACCGGGATCGTACCCGCTACTACTGGTTCAGCCAGCAGTGGCTGGTACCGCCAGAGAGCTGGGGATTGAATTGAGCCCCGGCGGCGCCAGCGCCGTGGTGAAGGGCCCTATCGGGCATCCCTGTCGGCGAGCCGCACGTCACGCAGGTGGTGCATCAGGCGATTGGCGAGAATCATGGTTTTGACCTCCGCCACATACTCATCGCCACGCTGCGAGTAGTGCGACAATCCATCAGCCAGTTGTTCGGCATTGAGGTGCTGACCGACGGCTCGCATCTGTGCACGCAGGCGTCGAAAACGACGGTAGGCGCCGTGGGTATTCAGATTGACGAAGTAGGCCTGCACCGAGGCCTGCAGGTCCGGGAAGGCGCGCACGGCATGGCGCTCCCCGTCGGATCGATTTGCCGGCGTAATCCCTGCACTCTGCCGCCAGGTCCATTGTCCGAACAGACTGTTACCCTCGAGCGCAAAACGTGAAGTCCCCCAGCCGGACTCGATAGCGGCCTGGGCGAGGGCCAGGGAAGGCGGGATCTCATCAACACGGCGCAGCAGACGCGCCTGAACCGCCGCTGAGGACAAGGCGCCGGTGACTTTGTAGCGATCGGCAAGCCTCTGTGCATGGGCCATAGTGGTGCTGCCGGGCCGGTAGCGTGCGCGGGAAAAAAACGCCTTGAGAAAGCCCCGCTGCTGGCGTAGCGAGCTGTTTTCAGCCAGTATCAGTGGCAACAGGCTGCGCAGAAACAAGGTCTTCTTGTGCTGCGTGGCCCGATCGGCCAGATCACCCGGCAGGCTGTAAATCGCGATGCGCGGCACATTCGCCCCCGCCACCGGAGGCCAGGTGAAATCCGTAGTATTGAATACCTTCTCCAGCTCGGCCACGTTGTCCACGCGCACCGTGCGCAAGACGGGGCGAGTCCCCCCATCCATGGTGTGAACCATGAACCCCGCCTCGACGAGGGTACCGATAGCGAACAAACCCACCGCCACGCCCAACAACAATATAAGACGTGACTCAAACAGGGTACGCACTGTTTCTCCCATCCCCGATTTTCCCCTCCCGTAGATCCTGTTTCAATCCAGCCAGACACGGGCATTACGGAACACCCGCAACCAAGGCGCCGTCTCATCCCAATCATCCGGGTGCCAACTGTGCTGCACCGTACGAAATACCCGTTCGGGGTGCGGCATCATAATGGTGATCCGTCCATCCTCATTGCACAAGCCGGTGATGCCCAGGGGTGAACCGTTGGGGTTGGCCGGATAGGCCTCGGTGGCCTGGCCGTAATTGTCCACAAAACGCAAGGCCACTCCTGCGGCGGCCAGCACTCGGGCCGCGCCACCGATGCGATCTTTATCCGCTGCGAACTCCGCCCGGCCCTCACCGTGGGCCACCGCAACAGGCAGGCGTGAACCGGCCATACCATCCAGGAACAGGGAGCGACTGTCCAACACCTCCACCATGGACAGCCGGGCCTCGAACTGCTCCGAGGCATTACGCACGAAATGCGGCCAGTGCGTGGTGCCGGGAATCAGCGCACGTAGGGTGGACAACATCTGGCAACCATTGCACACCCCCAGTGCGAAACGGTTGCGGTCGGCAAAGAATGCCGCGAAGGCATCGTGCGCCCGGGCATTGAACAGGATGGATTTCGCCCAGCCTTCACCGGCACCCAACACATCACCGTAGGAAAAACCACCGCAGGCCACGAGGCCATCGAAGCCACTCAACACCACTCGACCGGAGAGAATATCGCTCATGTGCACATCGATGCTGGTAAAACCGGCCCGATCGAAGGCCGCCGCCATCTCCACCTGGCCGTTGACGCCCTGCTCGCGCAACACCGCCACGCGCGGGCGCCGACCGTGGGCGATATACGGCGCGGCCACATCATCGCAGGGGTCGAAACTCAACACGGCATGCAGACCCGGATCACGGGTGTCCAGCAAGGCCGCATAGTGCTGGCGCGCACAGGCCGGATTGTCGCGCAGCGCCTGCATATGGTAACTGGTCTCGGACCAGGCCCGCTGAAAGCACGTGCGCTCGGCCGCCAGCAGTTCACGACGTGCATGGCTGAAGACGATACGATCCTCATCATTGAGCCCACCGAGCACATGGGAATGGTGACCCAGCCCGGCGTCGTGCAGCCAGGCCAGCACCTCGTCAGTATCCTGATGGCGTACCTGAATGAGGGCACCGAGTTCCTCGCTGAACAGGGCTGCCAGGGGATCGCCACCCAGCTCATCGAGCCGCAGCGAAATGCCGCAATGCCCGGCAAAGGCCATCTCACAGGCACAAGCCAACAGACCACCATCGGAACGATCATGGTAGGCCAGCAAGCGTCCCCGCGCATTGAGCGTCTGGATGGCGCAGAAGAAGGCCTTGAACGCCTGCGTGTCATCAAGATCCGGGGCCTGGCGACCGATCTGCTTGTAGACCTGGGCCAAGGCCGACCCTCCAAGACGGTGATGCCCCTTGCCCAAGTCGATGAGGATGAGATCGGTATCGCCGCAATCGGTACGCAGCTGTGGCGTCAGTGTGTGGCGTGCATCGCTGACCCGCGCGAAGGCCGAAACAATGAGCGACAACGGCGCGGTCACCGTATGCTCCTTGCCGCCCTCGCACCAGACCGTCTTCATCGACATAGAATCCTTGCCCACCGGGATGGCGATACCCAACGCCGGGCACAGCTCCATGCCAACCGCGCGCACCGCCGCATACAGACCGGCATCTTCACCGGGATGACCGGCGGGGGCCATCCAGTTGGCCGACAACACGCTGTCTTCCAGTGCCTCGATACGTGCCGCCGCCAGATTGGTCAGCGCCTCACCCACCGCCATGCGTGCCGAGGCCGCGTGGTCGAGCAGAGCGAGCGGGGTACGCTCACCCACCGCCATGGCCTCGCCGGTATAGGCCGAGTAATCACTCAGGGTCACGGCGACATCACTGACCGGGACCTGCCAGGGGCCGACCATCTGATCACGGGCAACCAGCCCGGTCACCGTGCGATCACCAATGGTAATGAGAAAGCTCTTGTCGGCCACTGCGGGCAGATGCAACACCCGCAGGGCCGCATCCATAGGGTCGATGCCCGTCGTCTGGAAGGGGTGTTTGTGAAATGTGCGGTGGTGCACATCGCGCAACATCTTCGGCGGTTTTCCCAGCAGGACCTCCAGCGGCATATCGATGGGAGTGTTGTCGAAGTGCCCGTCGCCCAGCAGCAGGTGTTGTTCCTGTGTGGCCTCACCGATGACGGCATAGGGGCAACGCTCGCGTTCGCACAGGACGCGGAAGGTCTCCAGATCCTCGGCGCGCACAGCCAGCACGTAGCGCTCCTGTGCCTCGTTGCACCAGATCGCCATCGGCGACATGCCCGGGTCATCGCAGGGCACGGTGCGCAGCTCGAAACGCCCACCACGGCCGGAGTCGTACACCAGTTCTGGCAGCGCATTGGACAGCCCCCCGGCGCCGACATCATGGATGGACAGGATGGGATTGGCCGCACCCCGCTGCCAACAGCGATCGATGACCTCCTGGCAGCGACGCTGCATCTCGGGGTTGCCGCGCTGCACCGAGGCGAAGTCGAGGTCCTCCTGACGCTCGCCGGTTGCCATGCTGGAGGCCGCACCCCCACCCAGACCAATGAGCATGGCCGGGCCACCGAGCACGATCAATTGTGCGCCCGGCGGGATATCGGACTTATGGACATGCTCGCTACGGATGGTGCCTACCCCGCCAACCAGCATGATTGGCTTGTGGTAACCGCGTACCTCGGGGCCATCGGGCCCCGGCACCCGCTCCTCAAAGGTGCGGAAATAGCCACACAGGTTGGGGCGGCCGAATTCATTGTTGAAGGCCGCCGCACCGAGGGGACCTTCGAGCATGATATCCAGTGCCGAGGCAATGCGTCCGGGGCGCCCGTGTTCACTCTCCCAGGGTTGTGGGCTGTCCGGCAGGTGCAGGTTAGACACCGAAAAACCGCACAGACCGGCCTTGGGTTTGGAGCCGCGTCCTGTCGCTCCCTCGTCGCGAATCTCCCCGCCAGAACCGGTCGCCGCGCCGGGGAAGGGTGAAATGGCCGTCGGATGGTTATGCGTCTCCACCTTCATGAGGATATGCACCATCCCCTCCACCCGCTGATACGCCCCGTCCTGCGCAGCGGGGACAAACCGGCTGGCCGGCCAGCCGGTCATAACGGCGGAGTTATCACTGTAGGCCGAGAGCACCGGGCCGGGATGGGTCTCGTAGGTATTGCGGATCATGGCAAACAGGGACCGATCCTGCGCCTGGCCATCGATAATCCAGTCGGCATTGAATATCTTGTGTCGGCAATGCTCGGAGTTGGCCTGAGCGAACATCATCAGCTCGACGTCCGTCGGGTTGCGCGCAAGGAGGTGAAAATTCTCCACCAGATAGTCGATTTCATCCTCCGCCAACGCCAGACCCAGTGCCGTATTGGCCGCCGCCAGGGCGAAGCGCCCGCCACCCAGCACATCCACACGGGTCAATGGGAGCGGGCTTTGCTGGCGGAACAGACCCTCGGCCTCATCCAGACTCGTCAACACCGCCTCGGTCATGCGATCGTGAATCAGAGGTTTAATCCGACTCAGGGCGGAGGTATCCAGAACATCGGACGTGAGGCCATCGCCCGCGAGGGTGTAGACCACCCCGCGCTCCAACCGGCGGATGAGTGCCAACCCACAGTTATGGGCAATGTCCGTGGCCTTACTGGACCACGCTGACACCGTCCCCGGGCGGGGCACAACCAGCAGCTGCTGCACGACGCCCGCGGGCGGCCGGGCAGGTGCCTGCGAGGCGTAGCACAACAAGCGCTCCAGCACACTGAGCTGCTCCGGTTCAAGACGGCGCTCCAGATCAGCGAAATGGATAAATTCGGCATAGACCTGACTGACACCAGAGACCCTTTGGGACAGGGCATCGGTCAACCGCTGTAAGCGGAAACTGGAGAGCGCCTGGCCGCCACGCAATCGAAGCATGCACATCCGTCCTGTCTGCTGAGCGGTAGGAGAGAAGCGGCATGATACTGTAACCACCCCGCTCGAGCCAGCGTGACCGAGTATCGTTGATTGTTTTATTACGTCGCCGCTTGGTTTATGATGGGGGCTATCCAATCGCGGGGTATTCCGCATCACTCAACACGCAATCTCCCCTATGAATCGCTCTCCTTCCGCGCAAAACGCGCTGCCCCGGGCCGGGTTGCTGCGGCAATTGGCCGCTATTGCCTACGACAGCTTACTGCTACTGGCCCTACTGTTAGTGGCCACTGTCGTCGCTGTGGCAATCACTAGACCGCTGACCCATGGCCAGGCCATCAGTGCGAATAATCCATTCTTCGAGACGTATCTGTTTTTTATAAGTTTTTTCTTCTTCGCCTGGTTCTGGACACACGGTGGACAAACCCTGGGCATGCGTGCCTGGCGACTACGCCTGGAGACGCGCGAGGGTCATCTTGTTGGTTGGTGGCATGCCTTGCTGCGCTTTCTCATTGGCTTGCCGGCCTGGATCATCATCGTGCTCGGGCTGGTCCATTGGTCTCTGCCGGCCGATGCCAGGTTGCCCACGATGATCCACAGTCTCTACCATCTGCCGGCCTGGCTCATCACTGGCATCGGCGTGTTGTGGATCATCTGGGACCACTCACTCTGGTCATGGCGTGATCGTGCCAGTGAAACGCGGGTGGTGCAGCTGCCCAAACCCATCCGTACGCCTTAGGACGCCACCGGCGAGCCAACATCGGCGCGCTGATACCGGAAACAAGGTCGGGATATACCCGGCGGCTACGCTCGCACCCCGGACGGGGTAACAGACAGTGATGTCAGGCGCGGCGTCTCAGAAGACCCGACGCAGCAGATACAGTGCGAAACCGAAGGCCAACACAGTGGGCCCGGTGGCACTGAGTGCCGGGGGCAGATGATAGACCAGACCGGCATGACCGGCGATCTGGTTGAGCATGTAGAACCCCACCCCCACCAGAAACCCTACCAGAATACGCGCGCCCATACCCACGCTGCGCAATGAACCGAAAACGAAAGGCACCGCCAGCAACACCATCACCGCGATGGTCAACGGTGCCATCGCCTTTTGCCACAGCGTCAACTCATAGCGCGAGGCATCCAGACCGTTTCTGTGCAGATACTGCACATAGGTGTAGAGACGCCAGAAGGGCAGGATCTGCGGCGACTCGGAGACCACGCTGATCAGCGCAGGATTGAGCCGGGTCTTCCAGGTCAACTGCGCCAGGTGTTCGACGCGCACCCCCGCAGCCGTGATGATACTGCGGCGCACGGTGTGCAGACGCCAGGCATCACCCTGGTAACGAGCGCTGTCGGCATGCGTCTGGATCTGCAACTGGTGGTGTTGACCAAACTGGTACAGATTGATACCGACGAGACGACCATTGTCCTCGACGCGCCGGATATTGATGAAGGTCGAGCCGTCGCGCGCCCAAAGACCGTAACTCGTATTGAGGGTGATCTGCTCGGCGAGCTGTTTGATGCGTCGACTGTTGACATATTGATCCATCGGCGGCGCCACCACTTCCCCCACGAATACCGCCACCACCATGAGGATCAAGCCGGTCTTCATCACGGCGATGACGATGCGTGTCAGTGACACACCCGCGGCGCGCACCGCCACCAGTTCGCTGCTGCTGGCCAGGCCACCCAGTCCAATCATGGTGCCGAGCAGGGCCGCGAGGGGGAAAAAGTCATATATCCGCCGGGGAATCTGCGACAGGATATACTCCAGTGCATTCCAGAGGGTATAGCTACCATGACCGATATTGCTGAACTCACCGGTAAAGGCCGTGAAGATGTACAGGCCGAGCAACACCAGCATAACCACCATGACACTCACCGCCACGCTGCGCCCGATGTAGCGTTCGAGAATCCGCATGGCTACCGTCTCCACCCCAGGCTCAATCGGCCACCAGCGCGCAGTTGCAGCAGTATCACTGCCACCAACACCATCAGTACATGTACCCACCACAGTCCAAGCAGAGGTGGCACAGTCCCGTCGGCCACCCAGGACTGGGCCACACTGAGTACGTTGCTGTAAATGATGTAAATAAGCATAGCGCCGAATATCTTGGCATAACGGCCCTGTCGCGGTGAAGTCTGACTCAGCGGTACGGCAATCATGGCCAGTACAAAGACCCAGATTACCGATGAGAGTCGCCACTGGATCTCGGCAATATCGCCCACCGAACCCTGCCGCCACAGACGCAGGGTCGGCATGGCCTTGCGCTTGGTCTGTGAAGCTGACACCTGTGTCGCAGGCAGGCGCACACCGTACCGAGCAAATCGGGTCACGGTGTAGTTGGCCTGACCCGGCGTACCGTCATAGCGTAATCCGTCCTGCAGTTCCAGGTAGGCGACACCACTGCCTGGCGCGCGGTATCGACGCCCGCGGGCCGCCGAGATCACGACACTGTCGGCCTGCTGTCCACTTTGCACGAAGACATTATCCAGTTCCTGGCCGGGGGGGGTGACCTTGTGCACGTAGATCACCCCGTCACCGCCACCGATGTCCTTGAAGTTGCCGGCACTGATGAAGTGGGCCGCGTTGTCGGCCGCGCCCTTATCCATGATGTGCTGGCTCTGCAACTCCGCCCAGGGCGAGGCATACAGCGACAGGAAACCAACCACGACGGCCACCGCTGTGGCAAACAGCATCACCGTGCGCAGGATACGTCCTACCCCTATCCCGCAGGCGGCCAGTGCGGTCATCTCGTTATCAATGTAGAGGCGGCTCAAGGCCAGCAGGGTGCCGAGAAACAATGCCAGCGGCAATACCGTCACCAGGGTACTGATATTACGCAATGCCAGCAGCACCAGGATATAGTTGACCGGCAGCGCGCCAGTCGCCGCCTCGGTGAGAATACCGAGCAGGCGCAGACTGATCAGGATGAGCAACAGGACCAGGGACACCCCGACCAGGGACAGGAGTATCTCTCTGCGCAGATAACGGTCGATAATCAAGGGACTTCACGGCCTCGCGTTGTAGCACGTTCCCCGGTGGAAACGCAGACGGATTCGGGTACACTAGCCCGGTGCAGCAAAGAGTGAGTACCCCGATGGGCGCGGTGTACGGCGCCCGCTCTCAATGCTGAAAACGTGATGCACACGGGCAAGGCGATCATCGCATGTTTCGCCTGATCTGTCCGCAGCGCCGGGGCCTGCCACGATCATCTGACAGACTCATCACCCATACGGGGGGCGGTTGCAGCCATACGCACTCGATCCTGCCGCGTTTTTGAACCGGGGCCTTAGTACCCCCCGACACACCAGCCGGGAGTCAGCATGGATATCAGCGTCAAGAGCGGCCAGCCAGAAAAACAGCGTACCACCTGCCTCATCGTCGGCATCTTCGAGCGCCGCCGCCTTACCCCTACTGCCACCACCCTAGACAAGGCCAGCGGGGGTTATCTCGCGCGCATACTGCGCCGGGGCGACATGGACGGCAGGCTGGGCCAGACGCACATGCTCCACGATGTGCCCACATTGAGCAGCGAGCGCGTCCTACTGGTCGGGTGTGGCAAGGAACGCGAGTTCGACGCCACGGCCTACCGCAAGGCCGTGGTTGCGACAACCACGGCACTGAGTGACTCGGGGGCCAGTGATGCCGTCTTCTGTCTCACCGAACTGACGGTCAAGGACACCGATATCGCGCGCAAGATCCGCATCGCTGCGGAGACCGTGCATCACTGCCTGTACCGCTTCGATCGGCTCAAGAGCGAAAAACCAGTCACAGCGCGCCCGCTGCGCAAACTGGCGATCATGGTCACGGGGCGTCGCGAACAACACCGGGGCGAACCGGCTGTACGTGAGGCCAACGCCATCGCCGCAGGTGTCAGCCTGGCCCGCGATCTCGGCAATCTGCCCGGCAACCTCTGCACTCCCAACGATCTGGCCGGGGAGGCACGCAAGCTGGCACGCAGTCATCGGCACTTCAAGACCACGGTGCTAGAACAAAAAGACATGGAGGCACTGGGTATGGGCGCCCTGTTGTCCGTTGCCCGCGGCAGCCGCCAAGCCCCCAAACTCATCATCATGGCTTACACCGGTGGCACGCGCGGCGACAAACCCTTTGTCCTCATCGGCAAGGGCATCACCTTCGACGCTGGCGGTATCTCCATCAAACCGGCTGCGGCCATGGATGAGATGAAGTTCGACATGTGCGGGGCAGCCAGCGTCTTCGGCACCTTGCACGCGGTGGCCACGCTGCGGCTTCCCATCAATGTCGTGGGGATCATCCCCAGCGCCGAAAACCTGCCCGATGGCAATGCCAACAAGCCCGGCGACATCGTCACCAGCATGTCGGGCCAGACCATCGAGGTGCTCAACACAGACGCCGAGGGGCGGCTGGTGCTGTGCGATGCCTTGAGCTACAGCGAGCGCTTCGAACCCAGGACCGTCATCGACATCGCCACCCTGACCGGTGCCTGTGTCATTGCCCTGGGCAAGCACGCCAGCGGCCTGCTGGGCAATCACCCGTCGTTGAACCGGCAGATACTCGAGGCTGGGATGGCCAGCGGGGATCGCGCCTGGGAGCTGCCGCTGTGGGACGACTATCAGGAACAGCTCAAGAGCAATTTTGCCGATATGGCCAATATCGGCGGTCGCGAGGCTGGCACCATCACCGCCGCCTGTTTCCTGGCCCGCTTCGCTCGCAAGCAGCGCTGGGCCCATCTCGACATCGCTGGCACTGCCTGGGACTCCGGCGCCAATAAAGGCGCCACCGGCCGCCCGGTGCCCCTGCTCACGCAATACCTGTTGTGCCAGGTCCGTGGCCGATGAGCAGTGCCTGGCAACAAACCAGGCGCATGACACCATGACCCGGTTCTCAGCATGACCCGCGTGGATTTCTATATAATACAAGCCGGTGACACGGCACTGCCCCTCGTGGCCTGTCGACTGACCGAGAAGGCCTACCGGCACGGCCATCGCGTCTATATCCATACCCGCGATGTCACTCAGGCCCGACACCTGGATGCGCTGTTATGGACGTTTCGTGCGGGGAGCTTCGTCCCCCATGCGCTGGCCGAGACGCCTAGTGAGGACACCACACCGGTGTTCATCGGCGCCGATGAACCTGCCGCAGACCTCAGCGATGTACTGATCAACCTGAGTACGGATCTGCCCCTGTTTTTCAGCCGCTTCAAGCGTGTGGCCGAGATTGTCGCTGGTGATGAACACGCCCGTGAACGCGCCCGTGAACGCTACCGGTTCTACCGTGAGCGCGGCTACCCTCTGGATACCCACACAGTGGACGAGGCGTGACGTTCAGACCATGGCAGACACACCGGACAACACCGATCCCGATGCCTTGCTGGATGCGTTAGAATCCATCAAACATCTGCTGGGTGAGGAAAAGCCTCCACCCGCGCCACGTGGGCGCGGCGCGGTACCCGCACCATCGACCGACGAGGATCTGCTACCGATCCTCGATGAGGTGGTACGCCCCGGCGAACTCACCACCAGCGAACGGGCCGTCCTGGCCAAGGCCCTACTCGGTCTGCAGGGCGTGTTGAACCAGCGCATCGATCGGACCCTGCGCCAGGCCTCACAGCAGATCGCCGACAAGCTCAAACAGGATATTCAGCACCAAATCGATGCCCTGCTAGGTCCCTAGCCACCCGCTATGGACATGGCGTGCCCACACGGGCACGGTATACTCCCCTCGCTTACTCCCGATGGACTGCTGCACGCGCCCGGCACCATCGCGTCCCTTTGATTTGCGCACCTTATAAGGCAGACTCGGCACCAATATGGACAAGACCTACGACCCGCACGCCATTGAACAGCGCTGGTACGCAACCTGGGAGGCACACGGCTATTTTGCCGCCTCGGGCCAGGGCGAACCCTACTGCATCATGATCCCGCCGCCCAACGTCACCGGCAACCTGCACATGGGTCACGCCTTCCAGGACACCATCATGGATGCCCTGATCCGCTATCACCGCATGCGCGGTGACAATACCCTGTGGCAGGCGGGTAGCGACCACGCCGGCATCGCCACACAAATGGTGGTCGAACGCCAACTCAATGTTGAGGACAAGACCCGCCACGACTTGGGCCGCGAGGCCTTCATCGAGCGTGTCTGGCGGTGGAAAGAGGAATCCGGCGGACACATCACACGACAGCTGCGACGCATGGGTGCCTCACTGGACTGGTCGCGCGAGCGTTTCACCCTGGATGCAGGGCTGTCCGAGGCGGTCAGGGAAGTCTTCGTGCGCCTCTACGAGGAAGACCTGATCTACCGGGGCAAGCGTCTGGTCAACTGGGACCCGGTACTGCACACCGCCGTGTCCGATCTGGAGGTGTTGTCCGGGGAGGAAAACGGTCATCTCTGGCACCTGCGCTACCCGCTCGCCGACGCCAGCGGCCACGTCGTGGTGGCCACTACCCGACCGGAGACGATGCTCGGTGACGCCGCCGTCGCCGTCCACCCCGACGACGAACGCTACACCCACCTGCTCGGCCGACAGATCAGACTCCCCCTCACCGGGCGTCTGATCCCCATCATCGCCGATGACTACGTCGATCCCGACTTCGGCACCGGCTGTGTGAAGATCACCCCCGCGCACGACTTCAATGACTACCAGGTCTGGCAGCGCCATCGCGACGAGGCGGCTATTGCCTCCCTGCCATGCGGTGGGCTAATCAACATCTTCACCCCCGATGCCTGCATTATCGGTGCGCAGGATGACAACGCCACGCTGGTACCGGCTGCATACCGTGGTCTTGATCGCTACGAAGCACGTAGACGGATCATCGCCACATTGGACGAACAGAACCTGCTGGAAAAGACTGATGATCACAAACTGATGGTCCCACGCGGTGATCGCTCCGGTGCGGTCATCGAACCCTTCCTCACCGACCAGTGGTATGTCAAGGTTGCCCCTCTGGCCGAACCGGCAATCAAGGCCGTGGAAAACGGCGATATCCGTTTTGTCCCTGACAATTGGAAGAACACCTACTACGAGTGGATGCGCAACATCGAGGACTGGTGTATCTCGCGCCAGATCTGGTGGGGACATCGCATTCCCGCCTGGTATGACGAACAGGGCACCCTCTATGTCGGGCGCAACGAGGCCGAGGTGCGGGAAAAACACGGGCTCGGCCCCGACGTGGCGCTGCGCCAGGACGAGGACGTACTCGACACCTGGTTCTCCTCCGCCCTGTGGCCCTTCTCCACCCTGGGCTGGCCACAGCACACCCCTGAACTGAAGACCTTCTACCCCACCAGCGTACTGGTTACCGGCTTTGACATCATCTTTTTCTGGGTCGCCCGTATGATCATGCTGGGTCTGAAGTTCATGGACAAGGTACCGTTCCACGACATCTACATTCACGGTCTGGTGCGCGACGCCCACGGCCAGAAGATGTCCAAGTCCAAGGGTAACGTGCTCGACCCCATTGACCTCATCGATGGCATCGAGCTGGAGATGCTGGTGGAAAAACGCACCCGCGCTCTGATGCAACCGCAGATGGCGCGCAAGATCGAAAAACAGACACGAACAGACTTCCCCGAGGGCATCCCCGCCTTCGGTACCGACGCCCTGCGTTTCACCTTCGCCGCGCTCGCCTCGACCGGGCGCGACATCAACTTCGACCTCGGTCGCATCGAGGGCTACCGCAACTTCTGTAACAAACTGTGGAATGCTGCCCGCTACGTGCTGATGAACACCGAGGGGCAAGACTGCGCCCTACATGGCGGCGATCTCAGCCTGAGCATCGCTGATCGCTGGATCCTCTCGCGCCTGCAACACACCATCCGCGAGGTACGCAAGGCCATCGATCAATACCGTCTCGACCATGCCGCCCAGGCCCTCTACGAATTTACCTGGAACGAGTACTGCGACTGGTATCTGGAACTGTCCAAACCAGTGCTCAACGCCTCCGACAGCAGCGCCGAGGCACTACGTGGCACCCGCCGCACGCTGGTCGGCGTGCTCGATACCCTGCTGCGCCTGGCGCACCCCATCATTCCCTTCATCAGCGAGGAGATCTGGCAGCGGATCGCCCCACTGGCCGGTGCGCACGGCGAGACCCTCATGCAGGCAACCTATCCCGAAGCCACGGCACAGAACATCGACACCGCGGCCGAAGCAGATATGCGCTGGGTCATGGATTTCATTCTCTGTGTGCGCAAGATCCGCAGCGGCATGAACATCAAACCCGGAAAGCCCCTGCCAGTATTGCTGGCCAAGGGTGCAGACACTGATCGCAACCGCCTTGCGGCCAACCACCACTACCTGATCACTCTTGCCCGACTCGAGTCCATCACCTGGCTGGAGACCGGCGAAGAGGCGCCCGAGTCGGCGATCGCGCTGGTGGGCGAACTCCAGATCCTCATTCCCATGGCCGGGCTCATTGACAAGGCGGCCGAGGCGACCCGGCTCACCCGGGAGCTGGATAAGATTGACAAAGATATCGAACGCTGCCAGACCAAGCTCGCCAATGCAAATTTTGTCGACAAGGCACCGGCGGTGGTCGTCGAGAAAGAACGCCAACGTCTGGAAGACATGCAAACGGCCCGGGAACAGCTCGACGCCCGGCACCAACGCATCCAGCGCCTTTAGCTCATCATCGATGCTGGCGTCAACCCGGCATCGGCAAGATCGGCATACCGGAGGACATATTACTCAACCCGGGACGACACACTGAAGAAGAATTCAGGATCATAAAGCGACACGCACGCATCGTAGCGATAGCCGATGTCTTTGATGCATTGGCCTCAACACGGCCCTACAAAAAGGCCTGGCCGTTACAGGAATCGGTAGACTACATCAGGAAACTCCGCGGTCAACACTTCGATCCTGCGTGTGTCGATGCCTTTCTCGGGCAGCGAGAAACTGCTCAACGACATGCACCGGGCGGTGAGAGACGGTGATGCGCCCTTGTTCCAGTATGCGACCCATGCCCTGAAAGGCAATGCCAGCGGTGTCGGCGCCATCCATCTCTACAAGGCATGCTACAACGCCGAGAAGAACGTTTCCACGGTGATCGCGGACACGAACCTAGCCATCGTTGATGGCATCCAGGAGGAGTTCAATCGTGCGATCCATTCACTCAAACAGTATCTAGCCCTGAACAATTCCCATCAACCATCCGCATGACACCACTCAAAGGATGTGTGGTCAATACCGGCCACCTGGATCACCACATCCGGCGCGACACACGCCACGCCATCCATCCCGATACCCATAGCCCAAAACCCAGTATTCCCCACCACCACCAGTGTCTCCAGGACAAGGGGAGACCGGGCATACGTAACCGTTCCACCCCGCCCAGCTCTATCCGGTTCCCCGGCTGTGCGGCCTTGATGATGTCATCGTGATGCTCCACGTCCAGGGTATTGAACAATGCCTTGGCACCACGCCGGTCAGCCGTTATCCCGACACCGCCGTACGCCAGCCGGAACGGCGCCTCACCCTTAGCAACAAACAGTAATTGATCCGATCTCCATCCCAGTAGTAACACTGGTGCCGTCCCGGTCACCGGCGACAACAGGCGAACGCGCCAATACCGATCAGTCACCCGGGAGACGGACACCGCATCATTGTTGAACTCTACACCGTCGACGGTAAAATGGTACATCATGCCAACAAAACGCCGCTGCCAGATCTGGGTCGGTGAGGCGCGTGACGCCAGTTCCACCCGGAACAGAACATTGCGTCGGGGCAACACTATCTGCACGCGATCAACGGGAAAAAAACCACCACTGTTAAAGACATAGTCCCTGGCCCGTCCACCGTCTCCCCGTGATTCCCGCGTGCCTACGACACGTAACCATTGACGAGGCACCGTCGTGACCGGGTGCGATGTCTGCGCATCTACCGCATCGAGCACGACCCCCTTGCACCCGGCTGGCCACTGTATGCGCAGATATTTCTCCCTGATCGGTGGTAATAGTATTTCATCCCGACGCAACTGGCGGGCATTGACTGCCAGCGACACCAACATCACCTTGTCGATAAGCCCGCGCCAGTGGGTCAGATCATTGCTGCCCTCTACCGATACACGCGTCACAAAACGCGCCGGGGCACCCGACCAGTGCAGGCGCAAACGCCGCACGGTCTGTTTGAGCTGACTGGCATCCAGCAGATAGGCATCGACGTGTGCCGTCGTGTCATGCTGCTGGCCATTGATATCGATGATGGCACCCTGCGCGTCGGTCGTGATATGCAGGGCCATCGTGTTTGTCATATCCCCACCCGGTGCATACAGGGGAAACAACGGCAGGGAGACGACTGCTCGCGCCGACCCCACGGAGACAGGCTGCCGGCGCACCGCCATTGGCACGACCTGACCCTCGCTATTGAACACGCGCATATCACCAAGGTCGGCACGCGTTGCGTTGCGATACACGTCTTCAGGCAACGACAGACCGTAGATCGCGCCATCGCCATCGACCTCCAGCATGTATCCATAGGCAAAATCCGCTGCCTGTAGCGGGCTTTCCTGTGCACTCGCTGCCACCAACATCCACACCAACAGGATCACCACCTGCGCCACACGCAGGACACCCACCAATACACCCTTCAGTATTTCGTGACCCAGACTCCGTGTGCGCCATGACAGCCACAGGCGCGCGGCATAAAATATCATGCGGGCATTCCCTCTCGCCATGAGGACAAGGGAGCAACATAGCCGGGCACCCGAACAACGAGGGAAAAACCGACGATCATGCCCATACTGTTCCCTCTGCCTGTTTGTTCCTGCGCCATTCTTTCCCTGATCCCCGCTGCGGATTCAATCTGCCAATGCCAATACCAGTGAGTGACCCGCCGTGCCCGCATCACCATCCTCCAGGATGGCGGGAGCGCGCCCTACCTACAGCTGTCTGGCGATGCGCTCCCCTTCGACCACATTGACGCGCAACAATAACACCACCCCAGCGATGAGCAGTATCATGACGGACAGGATTGACAACCGCACACTGCCGGTGGCGAGACTGACAAGCCCCATGAGCATCGGCCCCAGCACCGCCGCAAACTTGCCCAGCATATTGTAAAAACCAAAGAACTCTGCTGACTTCCCTGTCGGAATGAGCCGCGCATACAGGGAACGGCTGAGTGACTGGACCCCGCCCTGCACCAATCCGACCGCCACGGCGAGCAGGTAGAACTCGCGTACATGAGTCATTTTATATGCCAGGATGATCACCCCCACATACACCGCGATGCCAAGCAAGATGCCATTGCGTGGACCCATGCGCTGACCAAGCAGACCAAAACCGATGGCCGCGGGAAAACCGACGAACTGCGTAATCAGCAAGGCCGTGATCAGACTCGACTGCGCAAAGCCCAGCGCCAAGCCGTAATCCACCGCCATGCGGATAATGGTATTCACACCATCGATGTACAACCAGTAGGCGATCAGGAACAGGAATACCACGCGCAGGTGGCGCAGGGTTTGAAAGGTCATCACCAGTTGCCGCAACCCACCGCGCACCGCCGCGCCCACGTGTCCCAGCGCCGGCGGTTCCTTGACCCGAAACAGCAAGGGCAGGGAAAACACCGCCCACCACAGGGCCACCATGATAAACGACAGGCGCACCGCCTCGGTGGCATTGGTCAGAGCGAACCATCCCGGCTTGAGCGTCATCAGCACATTCACCGCGAACAACAGGCCACCACCAAGATAGCCCAGGGCATAACCCAACGCCGAGACGCGATCCCAGCGTGTCACATCGGCGACATTGACCAGCAGGGCATCATAGAAAATGTTGCCCCCCGAAAACCCGATGACCGCCAGACCATAAACCACCACGGCCGTCAACCAGTCGCCTTGCTGCACAAAGTACAGCCCGGCCGTCATGGCGACACCCAGCGTGGCAAAACCGAGCAGATAGCGCTTGCGCAACCCCCCCTGATCGGCGATCGCCCCCAGTATCGGTGCCAGCACCACGATGACCAGGCTGGCCAGACTATTTGCCATACCGAGGTGGAAGGTCACCAGTGCACCGGAGGAACCGGCACTCCAGTATTTATTCAGGAACAGGGGAAAGAAGCCCGCCATCACCGTGGTGGCAAAAGTCGAATTCGCCCAGTCATACATCGCCCAGCCAATCACTGCACGTCGGTCGGGCCCCAAAGTCTGTGAGTGCACCGTCGTCTCTCCTCCTCGGTCTTCGGGCATCAGTCCTTATCCACCGGGTGCAGCACGTATCCGCTCAGGCAATGTTCGATCAGGGTGTCGCCAGGCGAACCTCACTGGCCTCGCGTGAGGCCCGCTCCCGCGCTGAACACCACCTACTCGCGCCGATGGCGTGGCACGGAACGCCAGGGTCGGCGGGCATCCGCCGGGTATCCTCGCCTGCGTTCGCGTAGGTGTTGGCGCTGTTCGGGGCGCATCTCCCGCAGGCGGTGGCGCTGCGCCGGGCTGAGTGCCTGCCAGCGCCGACGCAACGCATCGCGTCGCTTTGGAGGCAAGCGGTGGAACCACTGCCAGCGTTTGCGCAGGCGCTGTTGTGCCTGCGGCGGCAACTGGCGAAAACGATCGAAGCGCTGACGAATACGGCTTCGCTCCTGCGGGCTGAGTTGGCGCCAGCGCTGAAAGCGTTCCCGCGCCGCATTGCGTTGCGGCGCAGACATGTGCGACCAGCGCTGCGCGCCACGTTGCAGGCGCGTCTGTTGCTCAGGGCTAAGGTGTTCCCACTTTCCGGCAAAGGGCTGTAATACGTGTTGCTGCTCCAGGCTCAGTGCCCCCCAATCCAGCGCCAGCGCGGTCGTCGGCACGCTCAGTCCCACACTGATCAACAGACCCAATGCCAGGGTCCGGGACGTGCCGGAAAACAACCGACTCACGCCGCCTGACAGGTATCGATACCAGGCGAATTCAGTCATCGACTGCATGTCTCTCATCCTTCAGCTCACCACCCTTCAGGTTACCGCGATGTTCAACAGGCACGGCCTTTCGCTCTCCACTCGAAGTGTCCGTAGGGCGTTTTCCCACCTCGGCCGGGGTTGCCACGATCATGGGGTCAACCCAGTGTCCATCCGCCGAACCAAAACGTCCCAGATATTCCAGAAAGGCCTGATTCAGTGCACCGTCCGGTTCACCAGCTCGTGTCAGCGTCATCGACAACGACCACAGGCAAAGGCACAGAACAAGCCCCGTCAGGCGCCATCGCCCGGAGCGCGCATCAACCCACATGCAGACCACGCACCTCACGCCGCACGCCTGGACCTGAATCCGAGCGTTCCGGCGCAGTACGGCTTTGCAACCAGACATAAAACGCCATGTTCTGGTACAGATCCAGTCCGGCATCCGAGGTCAGCATCTCGAAATCCACCGCTTGGGCGGTGAGTCCCGCGGCGGGGGGGGGTGTCGGCCATAACATGAGCGCCAGTAGCCCGGCGGCCAGCAGACCACCGGCAGGCAACAGGCGCCGCAACCAGACACGCCGTGCACTACCGGATTGCAGTGCGCTACGGCGAGCGGCGCGCAACCGCCCGAGGGTTGTCCCGTCCAGGGTCTCAACACCGACGTCGAGCACCGCACGCACACGCTGAATCAAGGCAGTATGCAGCTCGTCTGCACCAGGAGGGTCGAACTTACTCATGGTCGATAGGCCTCCAGGCTTATGCGCAGGGTCGCCAGTGCACGAGAGTAATGCGTCTTGACGCTGCCGGCACTGATCCCCATGGCATGGGCCGTCTGTGCCACATCCAGACCTTCCCAGACACGCAGCAAAAAGGTCTGTTGCTGGCGCAAGGGCAGGATTTGCAGGGCCTGTTCCAGATCAGTGGCAAAACGTGCCTGTGCGTGGCCCTGCTCCGGCCCGGTGCTGCGCGGATCGGGAAAACTGTCCAATATATCGCCATCCACCGTGTCCTCGCCCTGCGCGTGACGCCCACCTACCCACCAAGCCAACACCCGTTGGCGGACCGCCTGGCGCCGGTACCAGTCACGGATGCGATTTTGCAAGATACGATGGAACAACGCTCCCCAGAGCGTGGGGTCGCGCCGAGCATACTTACTGACCAGCTGCAGCATGGCATCCTGAACAATATCCAGTGCCTCCTCACGGTGCCCGGTGGCCATCTCGGCCATACGCAGAGCACGCCGCTCCACCCCGCTCAGAAAGGCATCGAGCGCCGTATTGTCCTGATCCTCCCGCGCTGGTGTCACACCGCTGACCGTTCCTCCCCACGACAGCGCCATTTCCGGCATTGTCATGGACATGGTTGCCTCTGTATCGTGCATCGCCACACCTTCATTTGCTACACCCCCCTGCAGTGCCGCAAACCCGAGCGCACCACTGGCCTATACGTGACCGACAGGCAGGCAGACCTCTATGCGCGGGATACTCTCCCTGCCTCTGTCCAGTCTAACGCGCGAACCGGGTATCGGTTGACAGGCACAGGCGTGCACACTGATCAGGTGAGACTCAATGCTCCCGGGTGGCGAGGAAGCGTATCGCCGGCCAACGCTCCGTAATCAACTCCAGATTCACCCGTGTCGGGGCAATGTAGGCGAGATTGCCACCGACATCCAGGGCCAGATTAGCGGCCACTTTGTGACGAAACTCGGCGAATTTTTTCGCATCATCGCTATCCACCCAGCGTGCCGTGGCGACGTTGACGTTCTCGAAACCGCACTCCACCCCGTATTCGTTCTTTAAACGAAAGGCGACCACGTCGAACTGCAATACACCCACCGCCCCCACGATGAGGTCATTTCGGTTCAATGGGCGAAACAGTTGCGAGGCGCCCTCCTCACACAACTCCTCCAGACCCTTGTGCAGCGCCTTCATTCGCAGGGGGTCACGCAACACTACACGGCGAAACAGCTCAGGGGCAAAGTTCGGCACACCGGTGAACTTGAGGCCTTCGCCCTCGCTGAAAGTATCGCCAATCTGAATGGTGCCATGGTTGTGCAGGCCGATGATATCACCGGCATAGGCCTCTTCGATGTTTTCCCGATCGCTGGCCAGAAAGGTGATGGCATTGTTGATTTTCACGGTCTTGCCGGTGCGCACCTGGTGTATCTTCATGCCGCGATGATAGCGCCCGGAACAAATACGCAAAATAGCCACCCGATCGCGGTGCTGGGGGTCCATGTTCGCCTGAATCTTGAACACAAAACCGCTGAACTTCTCCTCCTCGACGGCCACCCGGCGCGTCTCAGTCGCACGTGACTGCGGCGCTGGCGCCTGTTCGACAAAGGTATCGAGCAACTCCTTGATGCCGAAGTTGTTGATAGCAGAGCCGAAAAATACCGGCGTGAGTTCACCGGCAAGGTATGCGGCGGCATCAAACGCATGACTGGCGCCGCGCACCAGTTCGATCTCCTCGCGCAGCGCCTCGACCTGCGTGCCGAACAATTCATCGAGGCGTGGGTTGTCCAGACCCGTGATCACCTCACCATGCTGTACCCGCCCACCATGGGTAGGGCTGAACAGGTGAATTGTCTCATTGGCCAGATGGTAGACACCCTTGAAACCCTTACCCATACCAATGGGCCAGGTCACCGGGGCACAACGGATATTGAGAATTTCCTCGACCTCGTCGAGCAATTCTATCGGCTCGCGCCCTTCACGGTCGAGCTTGTTGATGAAGGTCATGATGGGCGTGGCACGCAAGCGGCAGACATCCATCAGTTTGATGGTGCGTTCCTCCACGCCCTTGGCCACATCGATCACCATCAGGGCGGAATCCACGGCGGTCAGCGTCCGGTAGGTGTCCTCGGAGAAGTCCTCATGGCCCGGAGTATCAAGCAGATTCACGATCCGCCCCAGATAGGGGAACTGCATGACCGACGAGGTCACCGAGATACCGCGCTGTTTCTCCAGCTCCATCCAGTCAGAGAGGGCATGGCGCGTCGACTTGCGTCCCTTAACAGTACCGGCGAGCTGTATCGCGCCGCCGAACAACAAAAGTTTCTCGGTCAGTGTGGTCTTGCCGGCATCCGGGTGGGAGATGATGGCAAAGGTGCGTCTCCTTCTAATTTCATTGATAAAATTATTGTCTGACAAACTCTAATCTCCCAATCTGTACACAGACATGCACACACATTAAATTTACTCATGCCCAGACACTAAAAAACTAACCATTTTAGCCTTGAACAGGGTCTGATGTCAGATGAAATTGAGACAACAGATAAAGAAACGGTAAATATCCCCCGGCAAAGCCGGAGGCTTTAGTTTTGTGAGCCACCCGAAACGACAGGTACGGAGCCTGCGGCTCCTTGGGACCCCTGAAGGGGTCTCCCCCCTGTGTCAGGGTAGTTGTCGCGCACCTTGTAGAGAGGAAAGTAACAGGGGGCGGCAAGAGGGTGAGGGATGTTGAAGTACAGTGAAGAGTTCAAAGAGCAGGTAGTGCGCAAGATGATGGCCCCGAGAACGATGTCGGTGGCGCAGGTGAGTCGTGAGGCTGGGGTATCGGAGCACACTCTTTAAATTGGCGGAATCGAATCCGTAATAAAGGGAAAGTGGTACCTGGCGACCCATCCAATCCCGAGCGCTGGAGTGGGGAAAACAAGCTGGCTGTGGTGATTGAAACTGCCGGTCTGAATAAGGAAGAGCTTGCGGAGTATTGCCGTCGCAAGGGGCTGTACGTTGAGCCGGTGGCGAGGTGGCCAGCATACTCTTACGCAGCCCGCCAACACCATGCTCGCCATGCTCCCGTCGCCAAGCGTAGAGTTGATTGCTGTAGAGCTTCTCGCAGCGCAGCAGCGCTCCAAGCTCACCATATTGACAGGCGTCAGCTTCGGCAAGGATGCACCGATTTAAACTGTCCGAGTTCATTTGCCTTAGGCCATGATGCCTTTTGACTTCAAAAAGTCTTCAGGAACATCTGCCGTTTTCCATCCTGTTATTGCAAAGTAATACAGCGGTTCCCCCTCAATTGATAATCTATGTCGATAGCGTTCTATGCAATAAACATCAAGATATTTGGAAAATATCAATTCCCTAATCATTTTTGAAAAGCCTGATTCATCGCCTATATCAAAAAAGGTATCCTTGATATTAAAGGCCACCCAAGCTTTGCTTTTGATTATATTAAACGCTTCCAAAAATGCTTTCGTTGGGATGTCACCGAAACCAAGTGCGGCAACTGTTACCATGCAATCACATTGCCACGATATTATTTCTTCTTTTTTGTCTTTTTCTAACTTTGTGAAATCCTCAACATAATATGCATCATATATCCCTGGCCTATCTCGGATTACCGCATCATAAGCCTCGGGAATTATATCTACGCCTATCAAGCGAGAAACACCATGCTTTTTTAATTCCTCTCCCATCATTCCATTGCCTGCACCTAGATCCAATATCCTAAGCTCAGAAAAATTATTTTGATATTGCTTTACGGCGGATTCAAGTATTGATGCTACTTTACTAGGTGAGATGCATTTTAGTCGGTCATAAAATATTTGTTCATACAGGCCTGGCACTTGATATATTTCATCGTAGTCGTGGAACCTTATTTTCCTCTTACCACCCGATCCTTGAAGATAGAAATAGGTTTCGTCTTGATTAATATTGGATAATTCGTTTTTCGGAAATTGTATTCTATGCATTTTTGCCATTATTTTCTCAATTTAGTTTGTGTATAAATTTAGTACCTATTCAGCTAAAAACTGAATAAAGTGCTTGACAAGATTTTACGGCAATTTCGTTCAGTCCAACGATGGCGCCAGACCTGCCATTATAGTCACTTCAGAAAGCCACAGGAAAGCCGCTAATAGACTGCAATAACCACCTTGATAACTGTACCGAATCATTTCATAAAACGCCACAGATTCGCTTACAGGGGGTAGAATTCCATTCTGAAAACCCGTGCGATAATGTTCTCACTCATGAGCAGCGGGCAAAAACCGAGCTTGCCAAATCTATGCTCATGCATGCCGATGAGACCGGTATTAATATCGGCGGGAGACGCCACTGGTTGCACTGTGCTTCCAATGCCTCACTAACCTGGTTTTCTCCCCATGCCAAGCGGGGTACCGAGGCCATGGATGAAATAGGCATTCCGCCCT
>VAOW01032751.1_pt1 | contig 90348 bp, 73 predicted proteins | sample 3393921 | NCBI WGS metagenome assembly VAOW01 (sample SAMN08290428, study PRJNA428436) | hydrothermal vent metagenome | isolation source: Deep-sea hydrothermal vent chimney | place: Indian Ocean: Southwest Indian Ridge | depth 2742 m m | reverse complement strand
TTTCTGGTTTGTGTGATTAAAGCAGTCCATTGCTTACACGTATATATGATGCTATTGTACCATCATATTGATGATATGTATTGAGGTTATAATGACAGACACACAGAATGAGATTCTTGCATCACTCGGCCTAAATGTCGATAAATTAGCTAATCCAGGCAAGTATATTCGTACTATCAGGGAAGGCATTTCTGGCGATGTTGTTAAACGCGCTGTAAAAATTTTTGATAATCGAGAGTTAATTGTTCGTATTCTTGGTACCACATCAAGTAATCTCAGTCGTTATTATCGTGTAAAGAAAATGAACCGGGGAGACAGTGAAGAAATACTCGACACTATCCGATTCTATAATCAGGCAATGAATGTTTTTGGTAACCTGGAAAAAACCAGAACCTGGATTAAAACGTCCACACCCGCGTTGGCTGGAGAGAAACCAGAGGCATTACTGGATACCTTTGAAGGCCGTAAGTGGGTTTCACAGGTATTGCGTAAAATAGAATATGGTGAATTCGTGTAATGCGACTTTATCGTATCTCACCCATGCCATATTTAGAAAATTATCAGGGTCGAGGGGCAGCTTACCAGGATGGTGCTCGCTGGAACAGAGCGGGTCAGCCTGTTCTGTATTTTGCTCTGTCTTCAGCAACCGCGCTGTTAGAGATGGCTAACTACCTGCCTTCGCCTCAACTGATACCGGATAATTATCGTTTGGGTATCTATGAAGCTCCTGATACCGCACCATTTTATACACTGCCTGATAAAGAACTACCCGGTGACTGGGCATTATTCCCCTACCCTTTATCAACACGAACTATTGGTGGTAACTGGCTTGATACAGGCAATGAACTGGGCTTACTGGTTCCCAGCTCTGCGGTTCCCGAAGGCCTGGAGAAAATTGCTGTCATCAACCCTCTGCATCCACTATGCACTGAAATCCGGTTAATCAGATCAACCCCGGATTTATTCAATAAGCGAACTTTTTCGGGCCTGTAGTCAGGATTTGTCGCCAACATAAGGGTTAGCGAAGTTAAGAAAAATACCAGGGCATTAAAGCAAGATAGAAAATTTAAACCGCGAAAAACACAAAAAAATAAGTTTAAGTTTATTTTTTATTGTCCGTACTACACAAACTGGTCGCGCGATTTTTTTGCGCGTGCAAATAACGCCTGCAGCGATTCTCCATCTCTCGATTGCAGCGCATTATATATTATATCCAGCTCACCCCTGTATCGCGTTAGCATTTCCAGGATCTGCTCGCGATTTTGCAAAAAAATATCTCGCCACATCACCGGATCACTGGAGGCAATGCGACTGATGTCGCGAAAACCACCGGCAGCAAAGCGAAATATTTCATCAATATCATCCATTGAGGCAAGGCAATCAACCAGGCCATAAGCAATGGCATGCGGTAAATGGCTGGTTGCAGCCAGCACCTTATCGTGATGCAATGCGCTCATGGTTTCAACGTTTGCCCCCGTTGCCTGCCACATAGCTGTGACCTGTTCGATAGCCTGTTTCTGCGTGTCTGATGTAGGTGTCAATATCACCCGACGATCCTGATAAAGCTCAGCAAAGGCGGCACCTGGCCCACTGTTTTCTGTGCCAGCAATAGGATGGCCGGCAACGAAACGATTTGCCTGCGGCCCAAAAACAGTTTCAGCAATGGTTTGCACTTCCTGTTTAGCACCACCGGCATCAGTGACGATAGCCGAAGCTTTAAGTACCGGTTTGATTTGTTCAAACACCGTCTGCATCGCGCCCAATGGCACCGAAACAAAAACCATATCAGCATCAGCCACGGCAGCAGCAATATTTGTATAATAACGATCAATGATATTTAATTGCTGTGCCTGTTGCAGGGTCTGTTCACGTCGACCCGCACCAACAATGTGCGCGCAGTAATTTTTTTCTTTCAGCGCCAGGCAGAGCGAACCACCGATTAAGCCAGTACCGATAACACATAAGGTATTAATCGAAGGTCTTTTCACTGCCATCAGCCCAACTCCTCCGACAGCGCCTTTAACAGACGCTGATTCTGCGCTTGCGTACCAATCGTAATACGCAAAAATTCTGGCATCTGATAGCTGGCAACTGGGCGCAGAATAATGCCACGCTTTAACAGGCGCGCATATAAGTCGAGACCGTTCTGTTTCACATTCACCGATATAAAATTACCCATTGTTGGCAGATAAGATAATTGCATCGCATCAAATGCGGATTCAAGCATCGTTTTACCGGCTGTATTCATGGCGATACTTTTTTGTAAATGGTCGGTATCCTCTAACGAAGCCAGCGCAGCTGTTTGGGCCAGTGAGTTGGTATTAAATGGCTGGCGCACACGGTTTAGTATATCGGCAATATCAGGATGCGTCAGTGAATAACCAATCCGCAGACCTGCCAGCGCATAAACTTTGGAAAAGGTTCGCGTTATCACCAGATTGGGAAATCGCTTTAACCAGGCGGCAATATCCGGCTGCAAAGCTTTATCCATATATTCCATGTAAGCCAGGTCCAGCACAATAATAATGTCGTCAGCAATGCGTTCAAACAACGCCAGCAATTGTTCTGGCGACAACCAGGTTCCCGTTGGATTATTCGGGTTGGCAATAAAAATAATGCGTGTTTTTTCATCAATACTATTGATAATGGCATCCGGGTCATGACCTAACGGCATAAGCTCATGCGATTCAGGATAGGCACTGGCCACATTGGCCTGCGCCCCAACCGCCTGTACCACGATCGGATACACCGCAAAAGAGTATGCAGAAAAAACGGCAGAGTCTGCCGAAGTTAAATAGGCACGGGTAACGAGTTCTAAAATATCATTGGAACCATTCCCCAGCGTTACATTAGAAATAGCCACATTGTTGGCTTCGGCAATACGCTGGCTTAACACGAAACCACCACCATCAGGGTAATAATTAACCCGTGCAAGCTGTTTTTGCAGCGCCTGTAAAGCCAGCGGACTCGGACCCAGCGGGTTTTCATTTGAGGCCAGTTTAATTGCATCATGAATGCCCAGTTCACGTTCAAGCTCCTCAACGGGTTTCCCCGGAAGATAGGGCATCAACTGCTGCACTGCGGGTGTCGCCAGTGAAATAAAACGCTTGTTCATAAAGGATAAGCCATAGTTCAGAATGGATGGTTCATAATTTAATAATTCACAATGGGCGCTGGCTAAAGCTCAATAGAAAATTAAAGTACAGCTTTAGGGTAAGAACCCAGCACTTTTACCATCGCCGATGATTTTTCTATTTCTATTATTGCCTCACGTAAAATCGCATCGTCGTGATGGCCATTAACATCAATAAAAAAAACATATTCCCAGACACCGCGACGTGATGGACGCGACTCAATGTTACTCATACTGATCTCACGCCTGGCCAACGGTTTTAGTATCTCATATAAAGAGCCAGGACGATTATGTGCAAACACTAACAGGCTGGTTCGGTCATAACCACTGGCCGGCGCCTGATATTTCCCGATGACAACAAAACGCGTGGTATTGTTGGGCTCATCTTCTATGTCGGCTTTTAAAACAGGTAATTCATACAACTCGGCAGCAAGTACTCCAGCAATGGCCGCAACATGTTTATGCTCAGTTGCCCGCAGAGCGGCTTCTGCGTTACTGTTGACAGCAATGCGCTCAGCATTGGGTAAATTTTTATCCAGCCAGAGGCGGCATTGTGCCAGTGACTGCTGGTGCGAATAAACACGGCTTACCGTTGCCAGTGACGTTTCCTTACTTAACAGATTGTGACGAATGCGTAAGGCAACTTCACCACTCACTGACAGTGATGAATCCATCAATAAATCAAGCGTATAATTAATCACGCCTTCGGTAGAATTTTCTACCGGCACGACACCAAAGTTTGCCGCTCCCGCCGCCACCAGACGGAACACTTCTTCAATGCTGTTAGCTGGCTGCGGCTGAATTAAATTACCAAAATGTTTATTTGCCGCAGCGTGGGAATATGTCCCTTCCGGACCAAGGAATGCGACTTGCAGCGGTTTTTCCAGTGCCAGACAGGCAGCCATGATTTCACGAAAAATACTCGCAATGACTTCATTTGACAAGGGCCCATTATTGCGTTCCATCACTGCGCGCAAGACCTGTGACTCACGTTCAGGGCGATAGAAATGCCCGACTTCTCCCTGTTGCAGTTTTACCTGCGCCACTTTTGCTGCACAGCCAGCACGCTCGGAAATTAGCGATTGAAGTGCCTTATCTATTTCATCAATACGTTGCCGTATTTCAACAAGTGGGTTTTGCAATGCATTCCTCATGGGCCATTCATTTTTCGTTTTATTACTGAAACAGATAAAAAGGATACTTATTGTTCAAGACACACTGTAAATACCTCCATGTAACCTCGACACCCACATCCCTGCGGCTGACGGTCTTGAACAATAAGTATCCTTTTTATCTATCCTGTTAGCAAATACACCTAAAAGGGTGTTAAACCAGTCGTGCTTTTAATACACCATCAATCTCGATAATTTTTTCGATCACCTCATGACCGGCTTCACATTCTATATCCATTAATGTATAGGCAACATCGTTTCTTGAGTTATTACGCAGGTGGTGAATATTAAAACCCGCTTCACCTACAGCACTGGATACTTTCGCAATCATATCCGGTAAATTTTTATGACTAATCGCAATACGCGATTTACCACCACGGGGTAATTTTACTGAGGGAAAATTAACTGAATTGCGTATATTGCCATTTTCCAGAAAATCTTTTAGCTGGTCAGCAACCATCATCGCGCAATTTTCTTCTGCTTCAACGGTGGACGCACCCAGATGTGGCAAGGTTATAACGTGCGGATTATTCTTAAGTTTTTCTGCTGGAAAATCACAGACATAAGCGCCAATTTTTCCACTTTTAATGGCGGCAAGTACATCATCATCATTCACAATACCATTACGTGCAAAATTAAGTACCACTGCGCCTGCTTTCATATTTGCCAGACGTTCAGCATTTAATAAATTTTTTGTTGCATCAATCAGTGGCACATGAAAAGTAATAAAATCGGCGGCTTTAATCAGCTCATCAACGCTACTCATTTCTTCAACAACGGAGGACAGTTTCCACGCACTTTTAACCGTAATCGTTGGATCAAAACCAATGACACGCATACCTAAATCTACCGCTACATTAGCAATTTTCACACCAATAGCGCCCAGTCCAACCACGCCTAAAGTTCGCCCTGGTAATTCATAACCAACATACTGTTTTTTACCGGCCTCTACCGCTTTATTTTGCTCTTCATCACTGCCCTCAACATTGCCGGCATATTGCCAGGCCTGACAGATATTGCGACAGGCCAGTAACATGCCGGCAATTACCAGTTCCTTGACCGCATTAGCATTGGCACCGGGGGCATTAAACACGATCACACCTGCTTCACCAAGACGTTCAACCGGAACATTATTGGTACCCGCTCCTGCCCTGCCTACCGCGAGCAGATTTGTCGGAATTTCCATATCATGCAGTTTTTGTGAACGCAGAATAATCGCATCGGGGTTTTTTATATCCGGGTTAACTGTATAAGTGTCCGCTGGCAGGCGACACAACCCCTTTGCTGAAATGTTATTGATGGTTTTAATATTAAACATGAAGCTATCCAAAGTTTAGTAACACTATAATCGTGTGCTGTTATGCCTGTGACCGCTCGAATTCTCTCATAAATTCAATCAGCACATCGACACCGGCTTCTGGCATGGCATTATAAATACTGGCACGCATACCGCCAACAGAACGATGTCCTTTTAAGGTGTGAAGACCGTTGGCTGCTGCCTGTTCGATGAAGGCTGCATCCAGCTCCGCATTTGCCAGAATAAAAGGCACATTCATCCACGAACGGCAACTCACATCCACCGGGTTGCGGTAAAAATCAGAAGCATCAATCATCTTATAAAGCTTGTCTTTTTTACGCTGATTAATCACTTCTATCGCTGCCAGACCACCCTGTTCCAATGCCCGCTCAAACACCAGTCCCGCCAAATACCAGCTATAGGTTGGTGGTGTATTATACATTGAGCCATTATCGGCATGGGTTTTATAATCCATCATCACCGGCATGGCAGGATTTGCCTTGCCAATTAAATCCTCACGAACGATCACTATAGTTAAACCCGCCGGGCCGATATTTTTCTGCGCACCCGCATAGATCACACCAAATTTACTGACATCAATCTGACGCGAAAGAATGCTAGACGACATGTCTGCCACCAGTGGTACGTCACCCGTTTCAGGAATATACGGAAATTCAACGCCAACAATGGTTTCATTTGGCGTGTAATGCACATAAGCCGCAGCAGCATTAAATTTAAGGCTGCTCGCATCCGGCGCGGTGGTAAAGTTACTGCCACTGGTATCTGCAATCAGGTTTACATCCATATAGCGTTTTGCTTCGACAACCGCCTTTTTTGACCACTGACCAGTAAGCAGATAATCTGCGCTGGTTTTATCCGTCAGCAGGTTAATTGGCACCATCGCAAACTGGCTGCTGGCACCGCCCTGTAGAAACAGGACTTTATAATTATCCGGAATTGACATCAGTGTACGTAGATCTGCTTCAGCTTTTGCCGCTATCGACATAAAGGCTTTGCCACGATGGCTCATTTCCATCACTGACACGCCCGAACTATGCCAGTCCAGCATTTCATCACTGGCCTGTTGTAATACGTCTGCAGGTAATACTGCCGGACCGGCACTGAAATTAAATACTCTACTCATAGGATTCTCACAGGAAAATATATAACAATTAATTTAAAATGATACATATAAAAAAATATCATTTTATTTCTCTGGTTCCCATGCTCTGCGTGGGAACCCATACCTTGCTTGCCTTATACCACACAGCCAGAATCTGGGTATTTACTAAAAATGATGGGATGCCATGTATGACTCCGGCTTGTATATGCATTCCTACGCAGCGCATAGGAATGAAAAACTCTATGTATTATCCGTTAGTCTGCTTTCACGTTGCCGATGATTCTTCATCAAGCGCTTCAACTTTTGCAACTTCAACCAGCTTTTCATTATTGGTTAAACGAATTAAACGCACGCCTTGCGTATTACGCCCCATCTCACTAACATCTGCAACAGCAATGCGCACCAGGGTACCATTATTGGTAATCATCATAATTTCATCTTCAGCCTGCACCTGTACTGCGCCAACGACTTTGCCATTGCGTTCATTGGTCTGAATAGAAATCACACCCTGCCCACCACGCCCCTTCAACGGGTAATCATTAATATTACTGCATTTACCAAAACCATTTTCTGTGGCGGTTAAAATTGAGCCTTCATTTTCCACCAGAATCATACTGATAACCTGCTGCTGCTCGGTAATTCGCATACCGCGTACACCACCCGCTGTACGCCCCATAGTACGCACATCGGTCTCAGAGAATCGAACTGATTTACCCGTATCAGCCAGTAACATAATATGACGCGAGCCATCAGTGATAACTACATCCACCAGTTTATCGTCACCGCGTAAATCAATCGCAATAATGCCAGAAGCACGTTGTCTTGAAAAATTGGATAGTGCCGTTTTCTTCACTGTACCAGAGCTAGTCGCCATAAATACAAACAGGTTTTCATCGTATTTGCGTACGGGCAAAACCGCATTAATTCGCTCACCTGCTTCCAGTGGTAATAAATTAATAATCGGTTTACCGCGCGACCCACGTCCTGCCATTGGCATCTGATAAACTTTCAACCAGTACACTTTGCCACGACTAGAGAAACATAAAAGCGTGTCGTGCGTATTGGCAATAAACAGTTTTTCAATAAAATCTTCTGTTTTCACTGCGGCCGCTGATTTTCCGCGGCCACCACGGCGCTGGGTGTTATACACATCCAGTGCCTGCGACTTGGCATAACCTTCATGTGAGAAAGTTACCACCACATCTTCTTCGGTAATCAGATCTTCCATGGTGAGATCCAGTTGATCTGCCAGAATTTCACTACGGCGCTCATCACTGAATTTTTCATCTATTTCAATCAGCTCATCACGAATCACTTGCATCAATCTTTCTGGATTTGAAAGTATTTTGATTAGCGCTTTAATGGCATCAAGTATATCCTTGAATTCACTAACGATTTTCTCCTGCTCAAGGCCGGTTAATCGATGCAGCCTTAATTCCAAAATGGCCTGCGCCTGGGCTTCAGAAAGGTGATAACCATCGTCTTTTAAACCATAACGCGGATCGAGATTGTCTGGGCGTGAGGCCGATATATCTGCATCTTCTGTCGCCCGTCTCACCATATCTATCACCATACCTGGTGCCCACACAGTACGGATTAATCCAACTTTAGCTTCGGCGGGACTCGATGATTTTTTAATCAGTTCGATAACGGCATCAATATTTGCCAGCGCGACTGCAAGACCCTCCAACAGGTGCGCCCGGGTTTTGGCCTTATGTAATTCGAAAATGGTACGGCGTGTCACCACCTCACGACGGTGGCGAAGAAACGCATCGAGGATTTCTTTCAGGTTAAGCAGCTGCGGTTGACCATCAACCAGAGCCACCATGTTGATGCCAAAAGCGCACTGCATGGAGGTGAGCGAAAATAGATTATTCAGCACCACTTCACCCACTTCACCGCGGCGTAGTTCAATCACGATGCGCATACCGTCTTTATCCGACTCATCACGCAATGCGGTAATGCCCTCAATGCGCTTTTCCTTAATCAGTTCAGCAATGCGTTCAATCAGGCGCGCTTTATTAACCTGATAAGGCAGTTCGGAAACAATGATGGTCTGTTTACCTTTTTTCTCATCCGTTATAATCTTTGCACGCGAGCGCATCATCATCCGGCCACGCCCAGTTTTGTATGCCTGACGAATACCTTTGGTTCCATTAATCAGGGCAGCTGTTGGCAAATCGGGGGCTGGAATATGCTCCATCAGGGCATCGATTGTCATATCCGGTGTGTCAATTAATGCCAGACAGGCACTGATAACTTCACCCAGATTATGCGGCGGCATATTGGTCGCCATTCCCACAGCAATACCGGAGGAACCATTAATCAGCATGTTTGGCACCCGCGTTGGCATCACTACAGGTTCAGATTCAGAACCATCGTAGTTTTCTACAAAATCGACTGTTTCCTTGTCCAGATCAGCCAGTAACTGATGGGCAATTTTTGACATACGCACTTCGGTATAACGCATGGCTGCCGGGGCATCCCCATCAACCGAGCCAAAATTACCCTGACCGTCAACCAGCATGTAACGCAAGGAAAATGGCTGTGCCATACGAACAATGGTGTCATACACGGCGGTATCACCATGTGGGTGATATTTACCAATCACATCACCCACCACACGGGCTGATTTCTTGTAAGGCTTATTCCAGTCATTGCCCAGCACGTTCATCGCGTAAAGGACGCGACGATGTACAGGTTTGAGACCATCTCGAACGTCAGGCAGAGCGCGACCAACAATCACACTCATGGCATAGTCCAGATAGGACTGCCGCATTTCGTCTTCGAGATTTACCGAGGATACTTCTTTTGCAAATTCTGCCATTTAGGCTGCCATTAAAGGTGAGCGTTTATTTCCTGTATAACATTGTTCGGTATTTTTCAACGATGCACACCACAAATTGCGTGTATCGTTGTTAAAAAACAATGTATGCCTTATGCACATTAAAATGTGTCTTATAAAACGGTAAATATTACCATACTTCGAGCATTGACGGGCAGTCAATTCATCACCGGCACACACGGCAATAATCATTTAAACGGGTGATATTACTGAAACAGATAAACAGGCTACCGATTGTTTAAGACACGCGGTAAATACTGTCATGTAAGGTAGTAGCTAGTTATTGTGAAGTTCAGGACTATTTTCTCAGCTATCTTCTTCATGAGCAGCGGGAGATACTGTGTCAGTAAAACGAAAAATACCCCGCAAAACATTTACCCCGCTAAACTGATGCAATAGCGCAAAAGTGATGTGACCAATGCAATAAATCCAGAATATTTCTCCAAAAAATTTGTGGGTTAACGACATATTCGTAAACTCAACGGCATCCGTGAGACTTGCGCGTGACCCCATCGGGGTAAGGGTGGAAAGAATCAGCCCAGTGATGCCACTTCCAGTCAATGCAAGCAGGCCAAGACCGTGAACAAAACCTGACAGCCCAATCTGTCGGCCTGTTTTTGGCAGCTGCCCACGAAGGAGACCACGTAGTTCGCCTGCCGCTGCCCTGACACCTGTTCGATTCCAGGGAAATAGAATATCGAATTCCCTGACCGCATAAGCATATAACCAGAAAACAACCACACATAGCCCCGCAGCCAGACCAACCAACTCATGGAATAAGTAAAGAAATTGGGTCGATGAATCAGCCATAATCAGGCTACTAAATAGCTGGAACATCACTGTGATAACCAACAACCAATGGAGAATACGAACCGGAGAATCCCATTCAGCATTTCTCTCCTGTATCTCAAACTCTGTACTAATTTTAGTTTCCTCACCCATGATAAATTAAAGCCACCAGTTTACACTAAATACGGCGCTCCCGGTTGTGCGGCAAAACGGGTGAAAGAATGCCCCAGATATAAACTGAAACCCAGCCATTTATAAAGCAGCCGATTCAGCTGCCATTTCACTTTTATCCTGTTTTCCGGCAGCTGTTCGTATCGCTGTTTATCACGCAGCAAATGGCCAGTCAGTACTTCTACCAGGCCAGCATCATGATAAACACGGCAACGAAGCTGAGGCTCGGCAATTAAACCTTCACTCGATGAGCGAGCATCAAAAAAATAATACGTCAGAATAAAAGTCGTGGTGTATTTCGTCTGTTCCAGAATATGCAGGTGCAAATCAAGACAGTCATCAATACGGGAAATAGAATACGCTGATGCTGTTGAGAAGGTATCTGCTTGCATTAAATCAGGAATAAGCTTACGTATCCGTATAAAATTATTCTCATACAGATCCATTAAACTGGCGAAACTGCGCCATTCGACTTCTTCGCAGCCATAATTCTGATGCAGACACTTCAAAATAGAGATTCAATTAAATAGAAAAAAACAGGATTATAGTTGAAATTACCTCTAATGCGGCTCTGACTAAGCCTGAATCAGGCTAATTAGTCATCTAACTCTTACTAATCCCTGCCCCAGTAAGGTGTTTCAATGCCTTCTCCCAGATCAGCATTGATCAAACGTTTTCTTACTTCCAGTAGTTTTTCAATGAGTGCCGGCTCAGCTTTCTCATAAGCAGCTGCATTAGGTTCGCGCTTTACGACCACTCCCAGCAATTCAGTAATTGCATTGCCGATCGAATTCTGGCTAATCGTTACGATCAGGTCACCGTCATCATTTCGGTAGATCAATTGTTTAAAAGCGGGCTGCCAGCGAATAGCATGCGCATATTTCGCATCAGTAATACACTGGTCACGCACTTTTTTGGCGGTCCCCATAAAATCATTATTAAACAGCAGCGTACTTTCAATCTGCTCAGGGAAGTAGGCCTCCACGGGAACAGGTGCATTACGCGTTGAAACCTGGGTGAAAAAAGCACGATAGAAATCAATGAACCCCATCAATATCTGATCATATTCAGACCAGAAATCAATATTTTTTAATGCCTCTGCCCCACCCTGAATCTTCCAGCTTGGCAACCCCTGCGGATAACCCGTTAGTTCAATTCTGGACGAACCTTTGCTGGTCTGTTTTAAAATATTAAAATCCAGCAAGGAGAAAAAATCGCTGTAAACATCACGCATATATGACTGGAACAAACTGTTCTGACCACCATCGGTTAAATTAGGGTTATTACGGTCAGCAAATTCAGCTTCTCTCAGCGCTTTTTTATCAAATACAATAAAGTGATTGTGCAGCATTCGGATACTGGGCACACCGGGGGAGGTTAATGACCAGGTTGCATCCAGACTCGCTTCACCTGCAAGCACCAGAGCGGCCTCAGGATCAGGATACTTTTCAAGCATAAAATCAATAATGACCTGATTCATCCTGTTCCATATTTTTTTAGTCTTCTCAGGCACCTGCGTACGGCGCACGGGACGACCAAGTGGATCGAGTATCTTCTTGGAGGTATTGTAAATAATCGAGGTATCAAACTCATTGCTGTGACCCAGTGCTTTACGGTACATCAGCAAATCTTCTGGATTTTTTAACAGACCATTATTGTTCGCCAGATCATTTAGATTTTCGGTACTATTAAAAAACTCATTTGGTGCCATACCTTCAGGCACATCCAGTGGAATAGGTCGAAATGGCGTAATAATTTCTCTCGGACCAGATTGCATAATACTCTCCAAACAACATTTATTAACTGGGGAGGAACTATATACGAAAAGACCGGCTGACTAAAACCCCCATAAAAGAGTATATTTCACTGTTATTATTGAAACGAATGAAAAAGCTACTGTTAGTATCTTGTTAAGCTTAATATACAAGTATTGGTATATCTATGTTAGATAAGGATAGATTGTTTATGCTAATACAGGTCTGAGATAGTTAACACAGGCTGGTCAATACTGTTATATTAACTCGGAGTTTACGGGCATTTTAGCGCGATACTTAAGCTGTAACCCGGTTAGAAAATTACGCAAAACCTGATCTTTACATTCACGGTAATGCTTGTGATCTATACGCCGGAAAAAAGCACTTAACTCATGTTTACTAATTTGTAATTCAGCCAGTGCCATAATGTTTAATACATCATCGTTCTGTAGATTTAATGCAATTTTTAATTTTCTAAAAACAATATTATTACTTAACTTTTTTTCTGGTACAGGTTGAGGACCCTCTTTTTTACCACGTAAATCAATAATTAAACCATTAAGAAAAGTTGCCAACTGCATATCATTGCAATTTTGGCAGGCAGGGTCATCGTCTTTTCTTAACCAGTCGCTAACTTGCCCGCGTGTTACCTGAACACCGGCCAGCTTAAAGATGAGAAGCATTTTTGAATCATTAAAATCGAAGATATATCGAACACGGCGTAAGACATCGTTATTGGTCACGGTTATTTCCACCTCGATGAAAATTGGTTGCATAGCATTTAGGACAGGGAGGAATCTTACCCACCTGGTGAAAATGAATCGTCTCATCACATTTGTCACAGATCAGTGATCCAGGCCCGGTAATTTCACCTGTAAAATAGTCACTGGCATGTCGAGCATTTTCTTTTAATGCCAGGAGTTCAACTGTGGTTTTATCCGCAATCTGTAAGAATAAATCCAGCATTTCAGTTTCAAGAAACGAAATTTCAAAACCGAGCCAATCTTTAAGCTCATCATCCGTTTCGGCAAGGTAATTGACAACATCATCCAGATCACGTTTTAGCCAACGACCAAGATTAACCCCGTCTTCAACGCTCATATCTTCAAGTTCAACAACGCGTTCCTGGGCTTCCTCTATTAGTTTATGCAGTAACGGTCGACTTTTATCTTTTGTTTTATGCAGGCTATCAACAACGTCTTCGTACATATTTTCGTAGATTTCGCCCAGCACATCAAGTGGGTCATGTTGTTTCGGTGGATGCATCGCATTCTCCAACATAGGTTTAAATTTAAGCTCTGTTTTCGACAGCGCCTGTTTTTAAGATAATACAATCCATTTATTTTACCATTTTTTGTACCCTCAAAAGCATGTGTTATACTCGGAAACTTAATCATCTATTATTCAAACGATTAATTGAAGATCAGGTGAGCAACAATTAGAAACAACGGCAACTAACACCATGTCAGAAACTAACTTTAAACAGGATTTATTTGCCCAGTTTGCACGCGTAGGCAAAGCACTCAGCAACGGTAATCGACTGGAATTACTGGAATTTTTAGCCCAGGGTGAGCGCAATGTTGAACAACTTAGCAAAGTGACAGGGCTCACTGTAGCAAACACCTCACAGCATTTGCAGCAACTCCGTCACGCGGGTCTGGTCACCTGTCGAAAAGAAGGCTTAAAGGTTTATTACTGTATAAGTGGTGACGACGTGATCCGTTTACTCGATACATTGCGTGTAGTGGCCGGCCGTCACGTAACCGACGTTCAATATCTGGTAAATACCTATTTAACCGTAAAAGATAAACTCGAACCAGTACCACGAACCGAATTACTCGACCGCGTCCGTGATGGACTGGTAACCGTAGTGGATGTACGTCCACCAGAAGAATATGTCGCTGGACACGTCCCTGGCGCGATCAACATCCCTTTAGGAGAACTAGAGCAGCGGCTCGATGAACTGGATACAGGTAAGGAAATTGTTGCTTATTGCCGCGGCCCTCATTGCATTCTTGCTTTTGATGCGGTAGCCCGATTGCGTGACAAAAACATTACCGCACATCGTATGGAAGATGGTTTTCCAGAATGGAAAATAGCAGGACTACCCGTTGAGGGAAACTAAAGTCATCAGAAATTTACTCAACTTACATAATAAAGTTAACGGGACAGCAATAAATATCCGTGATGAATATAAAAAAATTGGCCAGATGCTTAAAGAATTTTACAGACACTTATTTTACACCCTCACCGTATTTTTATTTTAACTCGTTACACTTTCAATCAGGTGGCAAACTGAATGGCCATCAGGAATACCATCAGGCATTTTTTTCCACCGCATAAGTGCTTGCTCCATACGTACCTGTAAGGCCATCAGTTCATCGAGATGCTGCCTGTTTTCATCTATACGTTTCATTAAAATTTCACGTACTCTGGGGCAAGGCGATGCATCATCATCTACATCATGCATAATTTCCTTGATTTCATTTAGAGTATAACCCAGGCTTTTGGCCTGGCGGACAAATTTGAGCCAGGACACTTCGGATAACCGATATAACCGATATCCATTATCCGGGTTTCTTTTCGGGTGCAACAATCCTTTGCGCGTATAATAGCGCACCGCATGTGGTGTTGTATCACAGTGGTTAGCTAACTCAGTCACGGTATATAAATACATATCAATCTCGGCTGCACAAAATAGTTTTTTTTCATTATTACCTTCTGCATACTCTGACTGCAAACCAATCTCCAGCCAAAACATACTAACAGGATAGATGAAGAGGCTACCTGGTGCTCAAGACCGTCAGCCGCAGGGATGCGGGTGTCGAGCTTACATAGAGGTATTGACAGCGTGTCCTGAACACCAGGTCGCCTTTTTATCTGTTTCAGTAATAAATACAGAGAACCCCTAAACAAGTTGTCGATGAATAATTTTAATCCAGTGATTAAATACCCTGTTCAATCGCTGCATCTCTCAGCACTACATAGCACTGCTATTAGAGGCGCTTACCATTTTGCTTTAAACATTCTGAAGCTCAAGTTATTTCATCTGAACCTGTTCAGCGGTTCACTGATAGTGTTCCTGCTACTGTAATGGATACCCCCACTCATCTGTTGGAGCAGGATGATCTTTAGCCAGCATTATAAGCAAGCGCCCCATTACTCTAAAATTATTCAGAACTTCCTGATCGGACAGAACCTTATTGGCCGCTGCATTACGTTTATTCATATTTGTTAAAATATCCATCATCAAAGTCATGTGCTTTTTACGTTCTTTTGCAGCCTGTAACTGCGTTAATTTACCGCTATGAGCCAGATTAAAAGCCGTCTCACATTGCTTAAGTTTGGCTTCCATCGGGAACTTCCCAACCGCAAATGCACTACCGGAAATAAAAATTGCGCCGGATAAAATAAGAACAGACAATAACTGCTTTCTATATGATATTTTCATAACAACCTCTGTTGACGTGTGTTTGTATTAATGGCTCAACACTAACTCTACAACCTATACCTTAGACACAGGTCAAGGTTTTTTAAATTTAGTTAAGCACTAAGTAAGTGTCTGCAAACTGGCACTACTAAATTCGGCCAATGTCACAGGCATAACTAACGAGCTACAATTAATTTTTTTCTACTGAAACTTTAGGGAAAATCTGATTAAGTCATGAAGCATCATCTGGCGATTAAACTATTCTGCTTACGCGTTGTGAACGTTTTCGATCGCCCTGCCATTACGGCATTCCACGCCTTGAAGGAGAATACTTTAATCCGCAAGCTGAACAACTCAAACTTAATCAGAGCTTCTCTTAGATAACTGGAGGGCGGATATCGGGCGTGATTATCTGACTGTTATAGTGAGCAGCAAGCTCGGCGAAAGAATAGGTTAATAAGAAGAACTGCGGGGAATACGCAATATCTGCAACCAGAATAGAAGCTGACTCTGTTCGAGAATTACAAAATATTTCTACATCGCAAGTGCAGTTGCTATAACAATGATCACCACAATTCTTATTCACCATCGTCTGATGCTCTAAAGCATCAGACGCAACCGAACCTTGCGTAACAAAACTTATTTCATTGGGTGGATAAACTAAAGATGACAAGGTATTCGCTGACGCAGAAAACGGTAGCCAGGTCAGGAAAACAGCCGATAACCAATATAAAATTTGAGCGCGTTTCTTCACTATTTAATTCAAGTTATTTAAGCCAGGAACTTCTAATTAGGATATAAATATTCTTTATATCCGAAATTACACCTTAATTTAACCTAAAGCAATAGTTTTTACATCTAAACAAGCCCTGCATACCTGCTGCAACACCAACAGACTCCATTTTTACGTAACCAGATCTACCGAACCAGGTTTCTCTGCTACCTGGTATTAGTCAGTATCAATGATGATGCCCACCTTTTGAACCAGGTTGCACTTCTAACGACTCAACCTCAGTTTCCTCCATAAAGTGAACCAATGCGCGCCGGATTTTTTCCATCCAGTCATCACCCAACGCAACACCTGCAGCAGAAATTGCCTGTTCAATCTGAGACTCGGTTGCCTGAAGAAGATCGTAAACGATGGTAATACTCTTTCCGTTTATTTCAATACTGCGAATACCCATCATCGCTTTTATATATTCAATAAATTGATCAGCAACTTCTTTTGGCAATGCTTCAGCAAGCTTAAGTGTCCTTTTTTTAAATACTTCGACACCTGCATGTTTTGGCGCTTCACTGCCCGGAAAACCAATATACAGATGCGGATTTAGGCGGAATCTTTCAAGACACTGCTTTGAGCAAAAACGATAATGACTCCCCTGGTAATCCAGGGAGACATCATCTGAGTGGACGTCCATACCACAAACAATGTCTTTGAATATCGCACTTTCATTATTCATCACTATTCTCCTCTTTATATAAGACTAAATACCTATCACTTATTACTGAAAAGGATACTTATTATTTAAGACCGTCAGCCGCAGGAATGCAGGTGTCGAGCTTACATGGATGGATTGACAGCGTGTCTTAATAATAAGTATCCCGTTCATCCGTCCTGTTAGTAAATCTACAACATGTGTGTAACATACAGGTCAAGTTTTACGATACGTAATTTTTATCTAAAGTAAAATTTTACATCTAAAAAATTTTAAAACCAAATAGTTAACCTCAATTTATATTTCATCTTGAAGTATGAAACTGTGTTTTCTCAACCGCTTGTATTTTAAATACACCGTGTAAATCCTGCCCTCATTCTTACCTACCTCTAACTAAAAACTAGAGATGACAACTATCCTGGAACAAAGGGATGGATGTATCTACTGCGTATCTTGAACAAAAAGTATCCTTACAATTATTCGAACGCGAAAAAAATATACAAAAGATTGATTAAGAGGTAATGTAGCAAACAACACAACGATACCTTACACGTTAGATAAATGCTTTAGTTATTACTGAAACGAATGAAAAAGATACCCATTAAATAAATGAAGAAAAAATGATTAATAACAGGAGTTTCACCCCCAATTTTTTATGGTGTAAAACATGAACCAGAATCGCACGGCTATGGTCTCACTCGCGAAGGACGATTAAGCCTGCATTAAATTGTCAACAGGAAACCAAGAACATGAATTCACTGGAACAGTATGGCACGCTACTAGGCATAACAGTTAGCACCATCGGTTTTGTACTAAGTTTATACGCAGTGGCCAGTGCTTTTGGTAAAACACGCAAAGAACCGGCTAAAGATGTACCCGCAACGAGTGGGCAACTATCGCATGATCCAGTCTGGGTTCGTTATCATGCACGCTACTATGGTTATGCTTTATTGTTTTTAGCTTTTGATATGGAAATGGCTTTTATGTATCCGTGGGCAGTGGTATACAAACAGGTAGGACTGGTTGCTCTACTTGATATGGGGGTCTTTTTAGTCATCCTGTTTCTGGGGTTACTTTATGGTTGGAGTCAAGGTGCACTACGGAGACAATAAATGATTATTGGTGCCCGCCAGGGAATGCTTACTGGACTGCACCGGCTGGCTGCCGCAGTAATGGCGCGTGACCTCTGCGCCTTTCTCATCCCCGGCCCCGACATAAGCCGTGCCTACGGTCTGGATATCGAAGCAGCGGGGATGCGACTTGTTGCCAGCCCACGCCACGCCAGTGTACTGGTGCTGATCGGCCCCATTTCACCATCACTACGCGACGCTGCTGCCATAATTTATGCTCAGATGTTACGCCCGCGTGCTTTATTCGCTCTGGGTACAAACGAAATCTCCCCTTTACCACATGCGGACGTTACTGTCGGCCTGTCACAGCAAGATCTGATCAAAGGTGTTCATCAATTACGCACCGCTTTTAGCAGAGGAGCCTTTCAGTCGGAGGTGACCGACTTCGATGCACCAGTGCTGCACGTTCGTATCGAATACACCTGCTCCATGCACCCCGAAATCGCAGAAGATGAACCTGGTTCCTGTCCCAAATGTGGCATGAATCTGATTCCGCGTGAGGTACAGGCCAGTATCGGGCAGGCACAGACTGACCAACGAGCAATTGATAACGATACAGCAACGCCGGCAATAGCAACCCATGAATTGAGTGACCACGCTGGCATGACTCACGCTGGCTCAATCGAATATAGCTGCCCAATGCATCCTGAGGTAGTACAGAATAAACCCGGTTCCTGTCCCGAATGCGGCATGAACCTGGAACCGCGTGAGGCAGCCGTTGAATACACCTGCCCAATGCACCCAGAAGTCGTACAGAGCGAACCCGGTTCCTGTCCAAAATGCGGCATGAATCTGGAACCGCGTGAGGCAACCGTCGAATATACCTGCCCAATGCATCCCGAGGTAGTACAAAGCGAACCCGGTTCCTGCCCCGAATGTGGCATGAATCTGGAACCGCGTGAGGCAGCCGTTGAATACACCTGCCCAATGCACCCAGAAGTCGTACAAAGCGAACCCGGTTCCTGCCCCGAATGCGGCATGAATCTGGAACTGCGTGAGGTACAGGATACCGCTGCGAATGAACACGCCAGTATGGATCACAGTGCCATGAGCCATGATGAGATGGGATTCATGTCCATGATCGATATCACCAAAGACCTGCCACGTAGCGATGATAGCTTACCAATGGACTGGCTTGAGGTGCCCTTTGGACCATTTTTTCCAGGTTTACCCGGTGGTTTGCTGCTGACACTCACACTCGATGGCGACACCGTTGCCGGATCCAGCGCCCAAACACTGGTCGGAAATGAGGTGCTATTACCGCATGCACCACTACACCCGAAAGACTTTATTCAACGCTTCGCAGACATAGACCCACTGGCACCACTGGCTTACCAATGTCTTGCCTGTCGAGCCATAGAAAATGTCGCTGCGGTCAAAATTCCTGCTGCGACCACCCTCGGGCGTGTTGGGGCACTGGAACGAGAACGCATCGCCAGTCATCTGGGCTGGCTCGCACTCTTTGGACAGCAGACTGGTTTTGGCTGGCTACAACGGCGTGCTGCATCACTGCAACTAAAATGTCAACAAGGTGACTGTCAGCAGATCCTGGCATCCAGAGCAGATATAAACCGGCTAATCAGACGTTTACACCAAACCCCACTACTTAAATCGCGGACTATCGGTATCGGCCGGTTAACACCAGACGCTGCCTTACGCGGTCCCGTGGCACGCGCCGTCGAGATCAATAACGATGCACGTAGTACAGATCCGATATACCTTTCGCTTGGATTCAAAACCATCACCCGGAAGACTGGAGACACACTCGCTCGTCTACAAATCCGCCTTGACGAGATAAGTCACAGTCTCGCACTCATTGAAGCCACAGGCAGTATCGAACCACCCGCATTGGTCAATATTGATGAACTAGCCATGCGTAAAATATCCGGCACTGGTGAAGCCGAGATAGAAACACCTCGAGGTCTGGCACGCCTGCAACTGACAGTGGAAAATGGGCGGGTGACTGATGCGCAACTGGAGACCCCATCGACCTATCATCTTAGCCTGATTAACGCATTAACCGAGCAACAAGAGCTGGGAGATGCTCTGGTTGCCATTGGCTCATTGGACCTGTCACCCTGGGAGATACGGCCATGATAACCACTCTTATCGTATTGTTGCTACTGGCTAGTGTTTATCTGGTTGCAGTGCTTGAATCCTGGATTAACAATGGACGCTTTCAACTGGCTGCACCCATGTTCGCCACACTCGCCTTATTGGGACGAGAATCTGGCGTACCACGTAAATCTGACCGAATTTTCTATGAAGTTGCCCCAATTCTGCTGCTGCTCGCTGCACTGCTCGCTGCTGCTGTCGTGCCGCTGGCACCCAATCTGATCACCACAAATCTTGCCACTGGTGCGCTGTTTATCAATGCCGCGCTGGCTTATGTACTGGTCGCCCTGCTGATGGCCGGCTGGGGCCCTGATGGTGCCTACACGATGATCGGTGGCTGGCGTTTTCTCGGCCAGCTTATTGGCTACTCCATGCTCGTCGTTATGCCTATTACTGCCGTTGCGATGCGAGCCGAGTCATTACTGACCACACAGATCGTCATTTCTCAGACGGGGTTATGGAATATCTTTTACCAACCACTGGGTTTTGTGCTGTTCTTTATTGCGGCTATGGCACTGGCATTTCTGCCACCTTTTGATCTGCCAACGGCTAACGGTGAGCTGGCGGGCGGTGTAGAAGCTGAATACAGCGGTGTGCGGCTAGCAATTTTCCGCCTCGGCAGACTGGTGCTTATCCTCACATTGGCTGCAGCGACGGTGATTTTTTACCTCGGTGGCTGGTTGGGGCCCTGGCTACCGCCCTGGGTCTGGAGCATTATCAAGATACTCGCCATTACCGCTTTGATGTTACTCATCGGGCGCACGATGCCACGTATTCGCGAGGCACATCTGCTGGCCTGGTGCTGGAAACTGGGCATACCTCTGGCACTGCTGAATATCTTTCTGGTCGGTGTGCTGGTGCTGGTACTCCCCTGATGTACGCCCAGACATTTTTTATCGGTGGTTTTGGACTCGCTGCGGTGTGGTTCGGTATCGTCGTTTTTCGAACCCATTCCATGATGCGTTCTGCGCTGGCATTACTGTTCTCCCAAACCGCCCTTGGAGCCATGTTCCTGAGTATGCAGGCTGAATTTCTCGGTGTCCTGCAAATTATGATGATGGCTACCGAAATGAGCATTATGGCTATTTTCATGGTGATGTTCATGATGGATCCAGGTGGCCTGGGTGAAATGGAAATGACGCATCAAAAACGCCTGTCACTCATAGCCGGTTTTATCGCTTTTGCCGGTGCCGTAGTGGTTGCCATGTTTGTCAACTGGGGTCCAGTAGTAAATCTGGCACCCAACGCAACGCAACAGACAGTCGACCTCGGTCTGGAGCTGCTGGGACGCTCAATGTTGATTTTTGAAACCGCGGGCATCACTATTCTTACCGCGATGATTGCCGCGACAGCTATCGCCATACAGCCCGTTAAAGGAAACCAGCATCAATGACTGTAAAAATGAAGCCAAATAGTAAATATAAAATAATGGATATTAAATAATGAGCATTGAACTTATTATTGCCCTGATTACCGGCGCAGCACTCTTTGGCGTAGGTATCTACGGCGCATTGTCACAGACCAATCTGGTGATGATAATGATGGGTATAGAGTTAATTCTAGCCGCTGCGATGGTGAATCTGGTGGCATTCTGGCATTACCTGCACCCGCAGGTTGCTGCCGGGCAAATGTTTGTATTAATCGTTATGACAGTGATGGCACTCGAAATGGCGGTCGGTTTCGGTATCGCTATTGCCCGTTTCCGTATCATCGGTTCTGTAGAAATGGAAGAAGCGGCTGAGCTAAAAGGATGAACCTTATTAGCATCGCCATTCTTGCGCCACTTGCGACAGCAATTTTGATTCTGTTACTGCGACGGTTACCTTCAGTACTGGCACTGTTTGGTATCACCATTGGTCTGCTCGCCAGCATCGGGTTATTAGTTAATGCCTTTGGCGGCATCAATAATGCATTAATCTTGCCGGGCTTACCGAACCTGCCACTACGCCTGATAGCCACACCGTTGACCGCTCTGCTTTCAACGCTAGTCGCGGTGGTCGGTAGTCTGGTGCTGGTGTATGCAACAGGTTACATGAAACAGGATACCGAGAAGGTTCGGTTTGCTGCCACCATGTTGTTTTTTATCACCGCCATGCAAACTCTGGTGCTTGCTGGTGACTGGATACTGTTGCTCGCCGCCTGGGAACTTATCGGTCTAGCCAGCTATCTGTTAATCGGCTTCTGGTATCAACAGCCTGGGGTTAAATCGGCGGCTACCCGTGCATTTCTTTATACCCGTAGCGCAGATCTAGGACTTTATCTTGCCGTGTTCATGCTTATCTCCAGTACCGGCAGCAGTGATATTGCAACCACGCTTCATACTGGCGGCAATACTGCCATCATCGCCGGGTTACTGTTACTGGTCGCGGCAATGGGAAAATCGGCACAAACACCATTGCATGACTGGTTACAACGGGCGATGGCTGGCCCCACGCCAGTCTCAGCGCTGCTGCACTCGGCTACACTGGTAGCTGCTGGTGCAATTCTGCTAATCCGTACCGCACCGATGTTGCCAGCCGAAGTGCTACTAGTTATTGGTATCGTCGGCGGTATCACGACTGTTATCACTGGTCTCATCGCTCTCGGTGAGCGGGATCTGAAACGCCTACTCGCAGCATCCACTTCCAGTCAGTACGGCCTGATGCTGATAGCGGTCGGTGCGGGAATACCACTGGCAGCGTTACTGCACCTGATTGCACACGCCGCCATTAAAAGCTCTCTGTTTCTGGGTGCCGGTGTTTTTCAGCGCCGCCGCAAAAGTACAATATTCACCAAACTGAAAGGTGTCGGACGTGACCAACCGCGGGTGTTTTTCGGCTTTGCACTGGCAGCACTGGCGCTGGCAGGGATCCCACCATTGAGCGGTTTCTTTTCCAAGGATGCAATTATTGCTGCCACCCTATCCTCGCCTGATGCCGTCCTGTTGGCATCCTTTGCACTGCTAGGTACTCTACTAACCGGAGCATATATGGCTCGAGCACTGCGTATTCTCTGGCGCAATGGTGTCAGGCAGCACCCTGCCACTAAACCCACTACCGCATTAAACTGGATGGGTGCCGGACTGGCTGGATTAGTCACCCTGGCGGTTATTCTAGGCGCTGCCTTTCCCACAATTGAGTCTGCGTTGGCATTCCACCTGCCTGAAAACAGGCTTGCACAAATACTTGGTTTGAGTGCTGCATTAAGCGGGCTGCTACTAGGTGGATTAATTCCAGCACGGCGTCTACTGGGGCCGCTACTCCCCTGGGCACAACGGGGTTTTATCCTTGCGGGAGGCTTCGATAACTTGCTTGTTCGCCCTGCATTCGCTATCGCCAGTGCCTGTGAAAAACTCGAACATCAGCTCTATGCAATGGTACTGACGGTGGGACAGATGGCAAGCAATATCGGACGTGGTGTGCGTTTTAGTGATGAACATGGCATTGATGGACTAATATTTTCTATAGTGCGGGGCACGGTTAATCTCGGTAGTCACGCACGCAATTTACAGAGTGGACTTATTCACCGCGAACTCGCCATTACCGTTGTCGTAACAGGCCTGTTGTTCGCGGTGACATTCATCACTTTATTTATTTTATAACCAGGAGATTCCCACATGTTTCCCGTTGTCTCAACCACCCTGTTTTTGCCGCTGTTTGGCGCACTGCTGGTGATGATTTTTCGCCAGGCACCAGCGCGACTGGTACATGGTATAGGCATTTTTATTAGCGGATTAACACTAATCGGCGCAATGTGGATGTGGTCACGCGGCGTTAATAGCACGGGTTTCGCTCAACTTGAACAACTTGACTGGATGCCTGCTATCGGTGCTGCCTACCGTGTTGGTGTTGATGGTATCAGCCTGCCACTGATCTTACTAAGTACACTGTTATTTTTTCTTAGCTTTATTTATTCAGCCAAAGTACGGGAACGGCCACATGCTTATGTTGTGCTGATGCTACTACTGGAAACTGCCGCTATCGGTACCTTCGCTGCACTGGATGCGATTTTGTTCTACGTATTTTTTGAAATCTCACTGGTATCGATGTACTTTATGATTGCCGGCTGGGGCCATGAAGACCGCCAGCGCGCGGCGTTAATGTTCTTTATTTACACCCTGCTGGGCAGCCTGCCATTGCTGCTGGCTATTCTTGGCCTGTACCTTGGCAGCTCCCCACACACCTTCGATATGCGTGTGTGGATAGAAAATCCACCACTAGAAGGTACCGCTGCCATGCTGGCACTAATCGCGATGTTATTTACCTTTGCGGTCAAGACACCAGTCTTTCCTTTTCATACCTGGTTGCCGGCGGCGCATGTACAGGCACCAGCCGCTGGCAGTGTTATTCTTGCTGGTGTCATGCTGAAATTTGGTACCTATGGCCTGATACGCTTTGCCTTACAAATGACACCGCATGCGTTTCGCGAGATTGGCATTATTATCCTTATATTCGGCGTTTTTTCTGCGCTCTACGGGGCTTTTGCTGCACTGGCACAGAGCGATCTTAAACGTCTAATTGCCTACACCTCAGTCAATCATATGGGCTATATCATCGTCGGTGTCGCCATTGCCGCACTGGCAGTTGACCCAGCCATACGCGCCACAGCATTAGACGGCTCAGTGTTACAGATGATCAGTCATGGACTGGTTACCGGCGCACTATTTTTTCTGGTCGGGATGTTGCAGGATCGCGCACATACCAGAGAAATGGGACAGTTTGGTGGTCTGCTAAAACTGACCCCAATACTTGGCTGGGCCTTTATATTAGCCGCCTTCGCATCATTGGGACTCCCGGGATTGGCTCACTTTCCAGCTGAATTTCAGATTTTTCTGGCCACACTACAGGTTGAGCCAGTGGCCATCATCGTTATCCTGGGTATTGTGATCACCGCAGGGTTATATCTTAAATCTATCAGCCAGATTTTTCTCGGTGAGACAAATACAAAATGGCAGGGTATGCCTGATCTGAACCAACGCGAGTTATTCGCTTTGGTGCCGCTATTACTGCTGATTATAATCGTCGGTATTGCACCTGCCTGGATACTGGATGTTATCCATAAAACCACCATAGCTTTACTGTTCTAATGGAAAAAGATCTGGCGTTTTTAATCCCTGAGATCATTGTGCTGTTAACCGCAGTTGCTGCGCTGATAGCAGAAATATTACGTCAACCACGTATTGCTCTGTTTGCTTCAGTGGCGGGGATGTTACTCGCTACTGGCTTTACGTTGCCATTACTGCATGTAGACACCACTATATTTAGTGGTACATTCCGTATTGATGTGCTGAGTGTCTGGGCCAAGCTCATCTTATTACCGACAACCATACTCTCTCTCTTTCTGCTACGTTCAGAACTGGGTGGTACAGATAGAGAGGGCACGGCTTACGTTTTAGTTTGCATGGTGACTCTCGCTTCCCTGTTAATGGCCGGTGTAGGTGATACCATGCTGTTGATCTTGAGTGTATTACTATCCAGCCTGGGGTCTTTTGCTCTGACCGCTTATCCACGCAATGATCGCGCAACGGAAGCCGCGATGAAGTTCTTTGTATTCGCCTCAGTCACCAGTGGTATCATGATCTTTGGCCTCAGTTACTGGTTCGGCGGTACCGGCTCAACCCTGCTGAGTAATCTGTCTCACCTCAACACGATGCCGGTGATTGCTACTATTGGCCTGATTGCGGTTATCGTTGGGCTAGGTTATAAAGCCTCACTGGTACCATTTCATTTCTGGGCACCTGATGCCTACGATGGTGCACCTCTCTCGGTTGCCGCCTACCTGTCAGTTGTCCCTAAGATTGGTGCCATTTTCGCGCTGGCACAAGTCGTCCGTGATTTACCCGTATCGACACATTGGCCCATGCTTATTGCTACGGTCGCTATACTCACGATGACTTATGGCTACCTGGCTGCACTGGTACAAAATAATGTGGTGCGCCTACTGGCCTACTCGTCTATCGCTCAGGCAGGTTATTTTTTACTTGGTATTGTTGCAGTAGGAGCTAGCCCACTGGCATTTAAGTCAATAATTATCTTTGCTGCCGCTTATGCCGCCATGAACCTGGGGGCATTTTCCATCGTCATGCATACAGGGCGAACCCTGGCATCATTTTCCGGCTGTGGTCGCACAAAACCTGTCAGGAGTATCGCAATGGTGGTGTTTTTGCTGTCACTGGCCGGCATTCCACCGCTTGCTGGTTTTGTCGGAAAATTTCTTCTCTTCGGTGCATCAATGAATGCCGGTTTCACCTGGCTGGCAGTAGTCGCAATTCTTAACAGTGTACTGTCACTGGCGGTTTACCTGCGTATTATCGTGCCGATGTATCAACAACATGAAACCACCGACGTAGCCGAGTCTGCACCAATGCCTCTGCTTAAACTGGTGTGGGTTATTGCTTTTATCTTTACACTCGGCATCGGACTGGCGGCACAGGTACTGCTCAATCAGCTAAGCTAAGTTCAATTATTTTATTTCTCACCTATCCTCTGTATAGGGATAGAGTAGATTAGCGAGGTGCACAATGACTTTTATTCTTCAGGGACTAAATAACCACGAGCTCATGCCGGTGGGTAAACTCTTTAAAGAACCCACGGTGGGAAAAGTGCAGGCAATTAGCGCCGAACGCTCTATCAAGGAAAAAGACCATCCTGTCGATGAAAATAGCCCAGCATCCCGACAGCAATTAGACACCGCTGTACAGGCTTATCAGGTTATGGAGCAACTGCCAAAAACTGAAACAGTTCTGTTCGCTGAACAGATAATGACATCACCAGTCATCACCTTACCCTTACAGGCAAAAATTTCCAATGCGCTAGCGATCTTTCAGACAAAGTCATTTCGTCACCTGCCAGTGGTTACAAATGGCAATCAGCTAGCAGGCATTATCTCTGATCGAGATATTATGCACCATCTCGGTGGAATTACTGAGGATTATCAGTTGCAGGCCCCACACAGGGCAAATGACGGTGTAGAACAGTTAATGCAATCACGCGTACTGGCCGCCAGCCGAAACACGGATGTACGCTATATTGCACGTCTATTTGTCGAGCAACACGTTGGCGCAATGCCGGTTATAACAGAGGGTGAATTAATCGGTATGGTTACACGTAGTGATATATTAAGCGCGGTAATGCGCCACTTTGTACTGGAACTGTGGGCCTGACTGATACACCTGCAGCAGTAGACGGGTTACAAAACTATCGGTGGCATGGGACAACCAATAACATCTGAGAAAGCCCGTAATAGTTCAACTTCAACAGGAGCGATTTTCTGGTCACGTACAATGCTTGCGGTACAGGCTTTCAGCAACGCAGGTTTGAGCAGAGGCTTCAGCTGCTCAAGTTTTTGCAGGGCAAGTTCCAGTTCAGAAAGACTCACTTCCTGTTTTGCAACTAAGTGAAGTCCGTCAAGCCCCAGTGTTTTAGCTGCCGCATTAAATGCCTCATCAATCTGTTTTTTATCCTGCTGACCGGCATAAGCCATCGCTGAAAAAACGAGCGCGATGTCTTTTTTTAGCTGACCAAGCCGAGAATAGCGTATTTTTACGGGTAGCAACTTGAAGAACTGACCATCCAGATGGTTAAATAAAATTTTCTGCAACGACCATTCCAGCAGATCAAGCTTGGAATCCATTTTAATTAAAGCAATCAGGTTGTCCCTGAAAGCCTGGTATTGATCAAGCGATAGCTGTTTTAGTGCCGGGATGGCAATATTTATTAGTGGCAATCGGTGCTTGATATCCAGCTTGTCCATCTGCGGTGACAGTTTTTGAACTAACTCGAAAACATCCGCGTCAGCATGATTCTGTAAATGCGCCATTTGCTTACGCCGAACTTCCTGTCCTGAATCAAGCACCAATGCATAAATAACAGCACGAGCGCCATAGGGTTCACGCGCAGCCTCTTTAATGGTAATGGGCAACTCGGCTATCAATGAACGGGCATGATCGATTGTTTCCGATTGGGGATTACCTATTTGATCAATGGCATTGGCAACATCACTCATTACGGCACCCGTAACAACCGTGGCAACTTTATTCGCTAGCTGTTCACGCGTCATACTTTCTTTTTTAGTCGGCTTTTTCTTATCCTGATGTAACGCATTCTTATCAGCAGAATCAAAGTTACCGTCCCAATGCGGATCAATACGCAGAATACGACTGGCTAGCGGTGGATGTGTAGCGGCCAGTGATTGCATAAAACCCGCAACACCTTGAGCAAAAAAAGCGTGGCTAATTTCAGCTGCACCAGGGGCCTCTACTTTAGAACCAGATTCAAGGCCACCAATTCTTTTTAATGCACCGGCAATGCCATCTGGATTACGCGTAAACTGAACTGCTGAGGCATCGGCCAGATACTCTCGTTGTCGGCTCACCGCGGCCTTGATCAAACCACCAAAAAAGGTACCGGCAAAACCGATAACCATCAACCCGATTGCCAGCGCCTGCACGCCACCCGCGCCTTTGTCATTACTTCGCCCACGCCCTGAAAAAGCCGTGGAGTACAACAGGTAATAACCAATAATACCAAGCACAAGAATCCCATTCAGGATCCCTGTCAGACGGATATTGAGCCGCATATCACCATTAAAAATATGGCTAAATTCATGTGCAATAACACCCTGTAGCTGATCACGACTTAAATGATTAATCGCTCCCTGAGTCACACCAATAACAGCATCACGCGGGGTGAAACCCGCCGCAAAAGCATTAATTCCCAGCTCATCCACGAGCAGGTAAACTGGCGGTGCCGGGGTACCCGACGCAATGGCCATTTCCTCGACCACATTCAACAATTTACGCTGCTCTGGATTGTTCGTATTTTGTGGAATCAAGCGTCCACCCAGCGCCTCTGCGACACTCTTGCCACCCGCTGACAGAGCAATGATCTTATAGAGGCTACCCACCAGCACAACGATGCCGACACCAACACTAATCGTAGCGAATGTCTGCCAGTTTATTTGTTGGAGTAATGTTCCGCTACCCTGCTGCGGCTGACTATTAATGAAACCAAACACCAGCATCACCAGAAAATTAGTCATAATAATTAAAGTAAGCACCGCCAGAGAAAACAGCAGGACGAGCTGAAAGGTGTTTTTACGCACACGATCCTGTGACTCAAAAAAGTTCATATCAACGCTTAAAACAAATCATAATAATGGAATAATAATAACCTAGAATGAAACTTTTGGCGCTGCCTGTATCGCCTCTTTATCTTCAAATTCCAGTAAGGTTGCATCCTGTGCATGGCCAAATCGCTGCGCAAAAAATACTGGAGGAAAGGACTGCTTATAGGTGTTGTAGGCCATCACCTGATCATTAAAGGACTGACGGGAAAAAGAGACTTTATTTTCTGTGGAGATAAGCTCTTCACTTAACTGCATCATATTTTGATTCGCCTTGAGATCAGGATAAGCCTCCATCACCATATTAAAGTTCATCATCGCACCCGCCAGTTTACCTTCTGCACCGCTGAGGTTTTTTATCGCCTCGGGATTGCCCGGATCCGCAGCAGCAGCTGACAATGTGTTGTGTGCTGCATTCCGCGCTGCAACCACAGCCTCCAGTGTTTCGCGTTCATGTTTGATATAGCCCTTTGCCGTTTCAATAAGATTAGGAATCAGATCGTAACGCCGCTTTAATTGCACTTCAATTTGTGCAAAAGCATTTTTATAACGGTTATTCAGCATGACCAGCTGGTTAAATATGCCAATCACATAAAACACAATCAGCGCAATAATAACTAAAATAACGATTAATGTGACAACCATATTCCCCACCTTTTAGCAAACGATTAAATCATTACAGGACCACCCAGTACCGTCTATTTTACACTTCAAACAAGCTGTGGTCAGGCTATTGTTGTAATATATTACTGAAACGAATGAAAAGGATACCCATGGTTAAAAACCCGCGGTGAATACATCCCTGTCGGCTCGACACCCGCATCCCTGCGGCTGACGGTCTTGAACAATGCGCAGCCTTTTCATCTGTACTGTTAGTATTTGCGAAATCTCTTGCCCATCCATGAAATCAGTTGCTTATAAACTGAATCACTCAGCTTACACGTTATCGCATACAGAATTAATCAGCAGTTTCTCACTTTATAGCTAGCACCTTATAACCAACGCCGTGCCAACCAGCCAATTAGTTCTGCAATATGGGCTTTCCAGGGTCGGTTAGCCCACTGGTCAAGGCGAATCTCCTCACTGTCCTCAAGATCTTTATTAAATTGTTCATTCAGCTGTCCACAAAGCGCTTGGTCACCTGTCGTCAAAATTATTTCATGGTTCACAAACAGGCTACGATAATCAAGATTGGCCGTACCAATCATCGCCCAGGTGCCATCAATCATCGTTGTCTTGGCATGTAACATACGTGGCAGATATTCATAAATACGTACTCCAGCATCAAGTAATTTTGCATAGGCTGCCCGCGATGCCCATTGCACTAGAATCTGATCATTTTTACGCGGCACTAACAGACGTACATTAACACCACGTCGGGCAGCACGCTGTAAATTTTTCTGCGTATGGAAATCAGGAACAAAATAAGGTGTTGTCAGATTAATGGTGTGCTGCGCATGTCCAAAATGACTGCTATAAATACATTTTAGCACCTGCCGACAACGGCTATTGAAGTTGGGAAGCAAAGTATTCACCCCCTGCTCATCAATGGGCCACCGACGACGCTTCCCTTTCCAGAAGTCATCAAACAAAATTCTGCCCGGTTGTACTATGGCACCCGTCAGGCACAGATGCGTATCACGCCAACGCGCTTCACCAGAAATACGATACGAACTTTCACGGTGAATATTGAAGCCGCCCATATAAAGCCGGGTATTATCAATGATCAGTAATTTACGGTGGTTTCGCTGATTATAGCGGATGGGATCGCGCCAGCGCCAACGATGGAAGATACGTATCTGGATAGGCTTACTGTGCAACCAGGCATTCAATTTTGTCGACCCCCAGACCAGAAAACCAGCAGCATCCAGATGTAGCTTTACCTCCACTCCCGCTTCAGCTCGAGCTGCCAACGCTCGGGCAAAACGCCAGCCAATCTCATCACTGGCAAAAATATAGCTTTCCAGGCAAATGCTGGTATTCGCCCTAGCAATAGCTGAAAGCATGGCAGCGTAAAGTTCATCACCTTCAAAATAAAGGGTGAACTCACTATCGCCGGACTGCGCTCGTGGCACACAAGTATCGTCATTAGTTGCCAGCGTGTTATCAGCCACGGTTACAACTTTTTATGATTAACACGGAAGCAAACAAAATTCGCATTTGCATAAATTTTCACGGCTGCCCCATTAATTTTATATGTAAATATTGTATACCCATGCTTGTATAAGGATAAATTATTTAACATTGGTAACAACATCCCATTAAGAAAAAAGCCGCCCCGCCCATAAATGTAATGACAACAGTCTTCCCATTACCCCTCCCTGAGAAAGTAGTTCTTATTGAGTATATAGATCTTCTCGCCGCAGTGGAATCGATAATTTACTCTGCTGAGGTGTAACAAGAATCTGATGTAAATTGACTGTACCCTCATCGAAATAATAGGCAAAACCAGACATGTAAAGCAGCCACAAACGGTATGTTTCATCACTGGTAAGCGCAATAGCCCGTTGCTTTTTTCTCTCCAGTGCTTTCACCCAACACCGCAGTGTAAGAGCATAATGACGACGTAAGCTTTCAACGTCTATAATTTCAAAACCAGCCTGTTCCATCGCATCATTAACATCACTGATACGAGCCAGCTCGCCATCAGGAAAAATATACTGATTGATAAAACGCTTCATTGGGGATTGTTTTTTATTTTCCTTAATAGTAATACCATGATTCAAAAACAGGCCACCTGGTTTGAGTAACTGTTTTACTTTACCAAAGTATTGTGGGAAATTTTTTACACCAAGGTGTTCGAACATACCGACACTCACAATACGGTCATAAGTAATATTATCTGGAAGATTTCGATAATCACACAGATCTATGGTAATGCGATGTTCAAGTCCTGCCTGTTTGATTCTGTCATTAGCCAGCGTCTGTTGCTCTTCGCTTAAAGTGACGCCGTGTACATTCACGTTATAATGCCGGACTGCCCATAAAGCCAGTGCGCCCCAGCCACAGCCAATATCCAGTAGAGTCTGTCCTGGCTGCAGACGAAGTTTACGACACAGGTAATCCAGCTTGTCATCCTGGGCTTCATCCAGTGATTGATCTGCATCGCGAAAATAAGCACAGGAATAAACCATGTTATGATCAAGCCATAAACGATAAAAATCATTACCCACATCATAATGATAGGAAATGGCTCGGCGAGAGTTCTGCTGCTGTTTCTCTCCAGCTTTTACCTGTGGATTATGGTCATATTTGCCCAACGATGGCAGGCGTAATGCATCCAATAATAGTTGCAGCCGTGTGTGATAACTTAGCTCGAGGGTTTTTAAATAGGGTTCAATTTGAAACAGTACTTCCAGGTCACCAGTAACATCTATATAGCCAACAATAAACGCTTCGGCCAGTTTCACCAAGTCGCGGTATAATATTAGATCACGCAACACACTGGGATGATGAATAAATAATACACACCGTGCATCTTCAGCACCTTTAAATAGACTACCATCCCATAATTGAATGCTCATTGAACCATGATAGCTATCCAGAAAAGTAGTTAATATTCGCTGGCCTGCTGATATATTCGCTCGCTGAATACCGCAGTTATTAGTGAAAAGATACTTTTTCTGCAACCGTATATCACTTTTCTCTTTAGTATACATAGCTAACTCTCTTTATGATCATTTAATAAGCAAAACGTATATGACTACCAATCTTACGCCTTTAGCTTACAACCTGTACCCTAAACACAGGTCAAGTAAAAAAAGCAAAAATCGCAGTAATAGTTGGCTATTGCGAAGAGTTGCACACAATAGCATAGCTGCAAACGTGCGCCTTGATTCTGAGCTGGGTGTAAAGCCAGAGGACACAAGCAATTAATCGAGGTATCCTTAAACAATGCAGGCCAGTATTTCAAACCAGAAGTCAGCTTTGAAATACTGGGTGAACATACGCTGAAAATGAGTGATAATAAGGCCGCTAGTGAGCTACAAGAAACCAGAAAAACCTATGTAGGTTGATTTTCAAACACCTTGAAACCGGATGAGTGATTTAGACTATTTCAGACTCATTTGTTAATTGGAAAAATACTACAATGATTAATATCCAGTCAAAAAAATTAATATCTGCTACTGCTGCTTTTTTAACAGCAATCAGCCTGGTTACCACCGTGTATGCACATGAGGCCAGTAACAGGCATATGTCTGCGAAACCTGCGGCATCCAACACTGTTAATTCTGTTAAAGCGGTCAATAACAGCGCTGCCTTTCAGTCGATTATTGCTCACGGTAAAAAAGAGTATAATAGCCACTGCCTGAAATGCCATACTGATCAGGTCTTCACGCGTAAAAATCATTTTATAAAATCGCTTGGTGCATTAAAAAAACAGGTTACGCGCTGTAAGAATGCTAACAACATCCCCTGGTTTGATAAAGATACCAATGCAGTGGTGCAATATCTGAATTATAAATACTATAAATTTTAAGTGGCTGGATTTTCTATAATGATTCCCTCCGGCTTAGCCTGGCAAAACTGCCATACGTACTAACAGGACGGATGAAAAGGCTGCTTATTATTCAAGACCGTCATCCGCAGGGATGCGGTTGCCGGGCTTACATGGATGGATTGACAGCGTGTCTTAATAATAAGCAGCCGTTTCAGCAACATAACAACATAAATAGCCGTCTCGATGACAGCCCAATTAATGACTATTTAAAATAAAGAATCCTCCAGCATGGCTAAACGTCGACTCTCCAAACAGCAGCAACGCCGCATCGCGTCTAATCAAAAAAACAAACTCGATAGCCACACCCAGTCACCAGATGACACTAATACAATTAGCGCTCGTGTCATCAGCCACCACGGCAGACAATTAATTGCCGAGATAGAAAAAGGTCAAAAAATAAGCTGTAATATACGGCAAAATCTGGGGGAGATTACCTGTGGTGATTATATCGCCGTACAGCAAGTGGAAGAAACTGACGCTCACCCCTGTTATGTTGTGGTCGCCCTGCACGCACGTAAAAACCTGTTAGAGAAAACCGGTTTTGCCGGGGTTGAAAAACCCGTTGCAGCCAATATCGACCAGGTTATTATTGTCTGCGCCATCCTGCCACAACCCAATACATATCTTATTGACCGCTATCTGGTTGCAACAGAGAATCTACCGGCTAACGCCGTTATTGTTTTAAACAAAATTGACTTATCTGATGCCGACAATCGACATATAGCTGAGAGCCTCGAATTTCTTTATGAAAAAATTGGCTACCCTGTTATAACCACAAGCGTCAAACAGCACACGGGCCTGGATACCTTACATCATGTGCTGAAAAATAAAACCAGCATTCTGGCAGGGTTGTCAGGTGTGGGGAAATCATCGCTGGTTAAAGCCATGTTACCCGATGAAGATATCCGTATTGGCGAAACCTCAGCAGCCAGTGGAGAAGGCAAACACACCACAACCGTTTCCGCACTTTACCACCTGGGTCATAACGGCATTATTATTGATTCACCTGGCGTACGAGATTTTACGCCTGTCAATAAATCTATTACTGATATTACACATGGATTTACTGATATTAGAAAATACAGCGATCAGTGCAAATTCTCTAACTGTAAACATATCAATGAGCCTGGCTGTGCCGTTAAGGCAGCAATTAAAAATAGCAGACTAAACCTGCAACGCTACAATAACTATCAACGTATGGTAAAAGAATTTAATGAATCAAACACCTGATTTATAATTTCTGGTTAATTAACCTTTTACTGCTGTCCCATTAACTTTATTCACTCTGAAGCGTACCCGAATTGGGTTGTGGTCTGATGAATCGACTGGCCAGACCTGTTGATCAATCAATTCCAGCCCACGATAGAACACATGATCAATCGTTTTACCAAATATTCGAGTTTTATGATGTCCCATAGAATCAGGATAAGCGTCACTGTCCAGCGCATCATCCAGCGCATGCAGGCTAAGTGTCTTTTTCATCGACTCAATCAGAAATAACCTTGATCGACTCCAGCTATTAAAGTCACCCGCAACAATAACCGGACCACTATGCTGATCAATAATTGTGACCAGCTCATGCAACTGCCGGTGATAAACTGCCGTACCTAAAGTAAAATTAACACTATGAATATTTGCAACCAGCAAAGTCTGCGAACAGTTGGCAATCGGGTAATAATTAATTAGTGTTGTTTTAGGCAATCGAATTATAGGTTCTTTATTTCTGAACCCATAACTGTTAATCGGTTTTACTCTGGAAGCGATCATTACACCTGTGGCTTTTTTTCGATAGAAAAAAGCCGTATTCATCGTCCAGTGTAAAGCATTTTCATGCAGTGTTTTTTTAAGCTCATTACCAAGATGGGCTTCCTGAAGAATCACCAGATCATGTTGATGGCTAAAGCGCCTGAAATCCGCCAGCCAGTTTTGCTTGCGCCCTTTATAAATATTCCAGTTTAAAACAGTTATTGTCTCTGGGTTATACGCATCAGTTTGATGATCTTCTATCTGGTGACTATGAGTCAAATCTGCCACCGCGTTTTGTATATAACTATCCGATGCTTTTTTCATTAATACCTGAGACCCATTGACTTCTGGCAGAATAACCACTGATAGATTAATGGGGACTATCCTGTAAACTGCAAGCACATCAGGAACCAGCGTTTCTTTTCTGCTAAAACTAAAGATAAAAAGATACTCATAGAAAGCCTACTATAAATCATGCTCGTCTGGCACGAAAAAACTGCTGCAACAACTTCCTGCTTTCCTCTTCCAGCAGACCTGATTCAACGGTAAAAGTATGGTTATGCTGATTCGCCTGCAATAAATCAAAAGCGCCGCCCAATGCGCCGGTACGCGGCTCACTGGCGGCAAAAATGACTGTTGCAATACGCGCATGAATCATTGCACCCACACACATTGAGCAGGGTTCAAGGGTAACATAGACAGTGGTATCAATCAGGCGGTAGTTATTGAGTTTTTTACCTGCTTCACGCATTGCTATAATTTCAGCGTGGGCAGTGGCATCATGGCGACTTACCGGCTGATTCCAGCCTTCCGCGATCAACTTATCCGCCTTAACAATCACTGCACCAACCGGCACTTCACCCACCTGTTCTGCTTTTTTTGCCAGTTGCAGTGCTTTTCCCATCCAGTAGTGATGTTGTTCTTTAACCATAAAATCCGACTATCAAAATTAATGCCTTAGAAAGTTAGGGTGAAGTAGAGGGTTGGTGTAAAAACCAGTCCTCTACTCTATTCTTAGACTTTGTAGTCTTTATATCTCACCCTTCTCTATTTAAACAGCTAACTGCTTGAGTGGTGCCAATATAGGCAAGGTAGCTTGACCAGATGTAATTCCCCAGCACTTCAACTATACCCGCTTAACAGGACCTCTATGGATTATTTACTCAGTTGCAACAGATAGGCATCACAATCAACCAGAATGGCTTTGTAATGCCCCCAGAAAATTTTCCATCTGTTTTCTTTTTACGATTATAACGCTGCGTATAGATACTGCCAATGCGGCACATTTCTCTTTGTAAGTTTCCGCGTGTCGTGTTTTCTTATTTTATTTTTCGGAAGAATTACAATATTTCTTACTTAGTCTGTACGTCCCATATACTTCCCTATAAGAGAAATATATTTTTTTATACTTTTTAAATAAAGATAGAATCGTGTTTTAAATGATTTAACATTATAAATTAAATATTTATATCTTGATTTCTGTATGTTCCCGAACCAATATTTATAATTTTCACTACCCTTTTGGAAATCGTAATATCTAATATGATAAGTGTCGATAAGCTCCTTTAATGAGAGCCAAAGCAGTAATGTACCTAATGAATAAGTTGAATATTTCTGATCATATACAGTTTTTAAAAAATAGCCTTTATTTCCACATGTGACAAACATTGTTACCGCAATCGGTTTATACCCCTGTTGAATAATATTTTTTTCAGAACAGATATTAATATTATCTAAATATCTTATTCCTGACTGAGACTCTCCTAATACATCTTCATACAATAAGAAAAGATATGCTGTAAAACATGAGCTCTTTGATAAAAGCAGCTTTTTATGGAAATCTTTATCTACCTCATCATCTTTCCAGCTATTATCCAGGATATCATAGTAACTATCTATATGAAAAGCTGCATCAGTAGAGTTATCAGTATGGGTGAAAATTAACTTTATACCTGATTTATTTAATCGGTTAAATCCCGTTCTAATATTTTGCCTAACCTTTTTTTTCAAAGATTCAAAATAATCTTTACCATTAAAATCCGAGCTTATAGATAAATGCATATTATCAAAATCTATATTTTTCTCTAGCACGCTCCAATGCTCTGATGAAAGTGAGAAAAATTTTGACATTAAAGCATCATCTTCATCTACTCCATTAAATTCTATTGCATCTACATTAAACGCATTTTCTCTAATTAAAAAATTATTAATATAAGGAATAACATCATGCTGGTGATCCGGATGGACGAGGATACCTCGCTTTGCAGAGTACACATTACCTAGAATATTTAAATAACGTAACTTTACGTATTTATGGTTTCTTTTAGTCGTAATTAAAGGAATGACTGCCACTAGGTCAGCATCATTATATATTGATAAAATATGCACTTCCTCATAGGTTGTCGCAGATGATTGAAAAACTAATAACATCCAATGAGGTGATAAATAAAAATCCATATCGTAAGAAGAGGACCATAACTTCACCCAATCCAGAAAAAATTCGGATGACTCATCGATGTCATTAAAAACAATATGTCTTATATTATTAATTTTAATGGAATTTAGTCCGGTTGTTACTAACAGTACAGATGAAAAGGATACTCATTTTCAAGACCGTCAGCCGTAGGGATGCGGGTGTCGAGTCTACAGGATGTATTCACCGCGTGTCTTTAACAATGGGTATCCTTTTCATTCGTTTCAGATATAACCAAGTATATCATACTCATTTAAGATGACGTTTATAATTCTGTGTCACGGTTAATTTAAATATCCAGCACGTTATCTAAACGACCTTCAAAATAAATAGCAAATTGTGATCATTCCAGGATCCAGTTTTGCACTGGCATTGTCCATTTTTCGCTTTGTTCTTTTTTATAAATCTATCTGCGCCCAATATCACTGGCTGTCGTTTAGAACAATAAAAATCTGCGATTGTTTTATCAATATCATTTTCTTCCATTATAAATCTGCCGAGTTCTGTAGTGGTCAATGAAGCTAAAGACTTAATGAGATGAATGTGCGCGGATTCTATCAGAGACGGAAGCTTAGACCACTTCATAAAAAGGCCGGATATATGGAAGCAATACTTTTAGCTATACCGTTATTTTATCTTGCAATACAGGGTAGCATCATATACGGCTTCTTAGATTTTTCGACTGTAAATTTACCAGACCGAATGATATTCAGATAAACCGTTATTTACTGAACAGTTCGGCCAAAAAGTACAGTAGATTGGGGAACGCAAGTAAGTTCTCTTTATCCAGTTATTTACCCATTACTTCTATTTCATAAATATCTGTTGAAGAGAAATCCGATGTTACTAGAAGCTTAATAGAGCTTGCTAGTATAGGCGTGCTCAGTGTGCAGCGAACAGATTTATTTGCAAAAAAGCTTGATGAAGAACAGGTTATAGGCGCCTTCAACCCACCGAGATAAACGAGACCAACCGCTTTATAGTTACTGTTATCGTTAGAGATCTGCACACGGATACCTGATGTTGTAATGCCATTAAGTGAATTAAAAATCAAATTATTTGTGTATATGGTAATCTCGCTTACAGTATATAATTTATTAAATGTTACTGTAATAGAATCACCATCCTTGGCACCAGCCCAGAATGATGTAGTTGTGGTATCACCATCAATAGTGGATGACATATTGTTTGTATAAGAGATGGATCTCCAGCTATGATAAACAGACTCATTTTATGTTGGACAAGACTGACATTTCACAGCCTGGTTTTTGTGTGCGACAATGAGCAAAACGAATAGCACACACAAACTGAGCTATCTAATTTATAAATTTTGGAGAAATTCAATGAGTACAGTAATCGATGAAGTTGACTATGGCCCTTTAGCACAACTAATCGGGAAATGGGTTGGAAGTAAAGGACTAGATAATGCACCGGATGCAAAAACAAAGCCCGATGAAACAACTTTTACAGATGAAATAATTTTTACTGTTTCAGGCCCAGCTGAAAATGCAGAAGAACAAAATTTAGTATCTATTAAATACCATCATGTAGTCCGTAAGCTAGAGAATGGGCATGTTTTTCATGATCAAATAGGTCACTGGATTTACGAGAAAAGTACAAATATTATAATGCACTCTTTAAGTATACCCCGAGCTGTATGCTTACTTGCTGGAGGAGAGTACCAGGAGAATAATGGCGAAAGTATATTTAATGTAGAGGCCAAAGCAGGAAGTCAAACATATGGTATTATGCAATCACCATTTATGCTAGAAAAAGCAAGCACTAAAGCATTTAAAATGCACTTATCTGTTAAAGGCAATACGCTCAATTATCACGAAGTCACCTCTTTATACATTTATGGAAAAGATTTTGAGCATATTGATAAAAGCACATTGCTTCGTGTTACATATTAACAAGCTTAAAAAGCTAATAATTAGCAACACCGGACAATTCAAAACGGCGCTTGTTTTGCTAGAAAAGCAGCAAAAACGTGCCTCTTAGTATGGGTTAGGCGTCGTATATGGCTGCTTAGACTCATGTCGAAATTGACATAGACTAACAGTACAGATGAAAAGGACACCCATTGTTCAAGACCGTCAATAAATCTGTGTCACTGTCTCGGAAAATGCTGATGCCGTGGATGCTTAAATACCATGAGAAGATGAACAAACATGACATAAAAAAGGATGCTCGCAGATACCCGATGCTCGGCTACTCCCACTCGATGGTGGCAGGCGGTTTACCGGATATATCGTAGGTGACACGGGAAATGCCATCTACTTCGTTAATAATTCGCGTTGAAACATGGCCCAGAAAATCATACGGCAGGTGTGCCCAGCGTGCGGTCATAAAGTCAACGGTTTCGACCGCACGCAGCGCAACCACATAATCATAACGCCGACCATCGCCCATTACGCCGACTGATTTAACCGGAATAAACACGGTAAATGCCTGGCTTACCTTGTCATACAGATCATGTTTATATAATTCTTCAATAAAAATATGATCCGCAAGGCGTAACAGATCGGCGAATTCTTTTTTAACCTGGCCCAGGATACGCACACCCAGACCCGGCCCTGGAAATGGATGCCGGTAAACCATTGCTGAAGGCAGTCCCAGTTCAACACCAAGCTTACGGACTTCATCCTTAAACAATTCACGTAAAGGTTCAACCAGTTTTAACTTCATGTCATCTGGCAGACCACCCACATTATGGTGTGATTTAATTAAATGTGAATTTTTACTGCCGGCAGATTCAATCACGTCAGGATAAATCGTCCCCTGCGCTAACCAGTTGGCGTTGCTTAATTTAGCCGACTCTTCTTCAAAAATTTCAACAAAAACCCGGCCAATAATTTTTCGTTTCTGTTCCGGGTCGGCAACACCGTCCAGCGCTGTTAAAAATCGCTGTTCGGCATCAACACGAATCACTTTAACCCCCATGTTCTGGGCAAAAGTCATCATCACCTGATCACCTTCCTGATAACGCAGCAAACCGTTGTCGACAAACACGCAGGTTAGCTGGTCACCAATCGCCTGATGCAATAAAGCCGCGACAACCGAGGAATCGACACCCCCTGATAAACCCAGAACCACTTCATCATCACCTACCTGCTGACGCACACGTTCGATATTATCGTGAATAATATTGCCCGCAGTCCAGTTAGCCGCACAACCGCATATAGTATGGACAAAACGTTCAATAATACGTTGTCCCTGTTTGGTATGGGTGACTTCGGGATGAAATTGCACACCGTAAAAATCACGTTCTTCATCGGCCATACCGGCCAGTGGTGCATTATCCGTACTGGCAATACAGACAAAACCTTCCGGTAATGTTTCCACCTTATCACCATGTGACATCCATACATCGAGCAAACCATAACCTTCGGCCGTCACATGATCTTCAATCTCTTTTAATAAAGCACTGTGATTACGTGCCCGCAACTGTGCGAAACCGAATTCTCGATGCGTTGAAACCCCGACTTTACCACCAAGTTGAGCCGCCATCGTCTGCATGCCGTAACAGATGCCCAGCACAGGTATGCCTAAATGGAATATTAGCTCAGGTGCCTTTAGCGTTACTTCATCCTCAGTGGCCGATTCCGGGCCACCGGATAAGATAACACCACTGGGTCTGAAATCGGCTATTTCCTGGTCATTAATCGAAGTATGATGGATTTCACAATACACCCCGGCTTCACGTATGCGACGCGCGATTAACTGCGTATATTGAGAGCCAAAGTCGAGAATTAAAATCCGGTCGGAATGAATGTCTTGCATAAGCGTGTATTCTTTAATAATTTATTTACTTGGGACCTTTGCTCAAAACAGGCGCGAAAGCAAAATGCGGTAAAATTATTTTATGAACTACGGTAGTTCGGTGCTTCTTTGGTAATCGTTACATCATGCACATGCGATTCAGACATGCCCGCACCGGAGATTCTTACAAACTTCGGTTTGGTGCGCATCTCATCCAGACTCACGCAACCCACATACCCCATGCTGGAGCGTAACCCGCCCATCATCTGATGCACAATGGTACCCATTGATCCCTTGTAGGCAACGCGGCCTTCAATGCCTTCTGGAACCAGTTTTTCACTGCCTTCAGAGCTATCCTGAAAATACCTGTCACTGGAACCCTGTTTCATCGCACCAATAGACCCCATGCCGCGATAAGCTTTATAGGAACGACCCTGGTATAAAATTACATCACCTGGGGCTTCTTCAGTGCCTGCCAGCATACCGCCGACCATAATACAGTAACCACCCGCTGCGATGGCTTTGGCCATGTCACCTGAATAACGGATACCACCATCAGCAATCAACGGCACCCCTGTCCCTTCCAGCGCCTGCGCCACATTAGCCACCGCCGTAATCTGCGGCACACCGACACCAGCAACAATGCGAGTAGTACAGATTGAACCTGGACCAATGCCCACTTTTACCCCATCGGCACCGGCTTCTACCAACGCTCTGGCGGCTTCACCCGTCGCGATATTGCCACCGATAACCTGGACAGTATAATTTTTCTTCACCCAGTTGACACGGTCAAGCACTGTCTGCGAGTGCCCATGTGCGGTATCGACGACAATAACATCCACACCCGCATTGACCAATGCTTTAACCCGTTCCTCAGTGCCTTTCCCCGTCCCCACAGCGGCACCCACGCGTAAACGACCTTCAGCATCTTTGCTCGCATTGGGGAAATCGGTGGATTTCTGAATATCTTTTACTGTAATCATGCCACGCAACTGAAACGCATCATTGACGACCAGCACTCGTTCAATGCGGTGCTCCTGTAACAATGCCAGCACTTCATTTCGGCTTGCACCTTCCTTTACCGTAACCAGCTTTTCTTTTGTCGTCATCACCGCACTGACGGGTTTATCCAGCCCAGTTTCAAAACGGACATCTCGACTGGTAACCAGCCCCACCAGATTGTCACCCTGGATCACCGGTACACCGGAAATATTATTTTTTTCGCGCACCGCTATGACTTCACGCACCGTCATCTCTGGTGTTACTGACACCGGCTCGGTGATCACACCACTTTCATATTTCTTGACTGTTCTAACTTCTGCGGCCTGCTCCTCGGGCGTCATATTTTTATGAATAATACCCAGCCCCCCTTCCTGCGCCAGCGCAATAGAAAGACGCGCTTCGGTCACCGTGTCCATCGCTGCCGATAACAGGGGGATATTGAGTTCAATATCCCGTGTAACGCGGGTTTTCAACGAAACATCTTTGGGCATAATGATCGAATGCGCGGGAACAAGTAAAACGTCATCAAAAGTGAGCGCTTCTTCGATTATAAGCATTGTGATTCCTACCGTAGCCGAGGTTTTAAAAACCGCTAATTATAGGATACCTGTAGTAATTAAACAATGACTCCTGACTTTAACCAACCTGATTAACCAGTCATCAGGGCTATCATGGCGTTTCAAGCAACTGACGCAGGATACAACTTAATTCAGGGATGTCTATCGGTTTGGTCAGCACACAACTTGAGGTCATATCTTCCTGTACCTGATCTTCACCGTAACCCGTCTGGAACACGACTGGTAGCACAGGAGCGAGCTCACGCATGCGTCGTGCTGCATCAACACCGCTCAGCTGCGGCATCACCACATCAAGTAAAGCCAGTTTAATCTCATTATGATGCTGCTCAAATAACTGCACTGCCTGCATTCCATCTGTCGCAGCCAACACATAATACCCCATCGATTCCAACAGCTCCTGGGTGACTTCACGCACTGCCGGCTCATCATCGGCTAACAAAATGGTTTCACCCTTACCCATAATTATCTGCTGTTCGGTATCCGCGCTGGACAACTGATGATCATCGATTAACGGTAACCACACATGAAAGGCACAGCCCTTCCCTTGTTCACTTTCCACTTCAATCACACCATGGTGGGACTGTACTGTGCCATAAACCATCGCCAGCCCTAACCCGGTACCTTCACCAACCTTTTTGGTGGTAAAGAAAGGGTCAAATATTCTATTCTGAATTTCCAGATTAATGCCGCAGCCATTATCGGCTACCGTCAGCTGAACAAACGGGTCATTGGGCAGTGCTGGGTATTTTAGCCGCCACTTTTTATCCGGCTGCACCACTGCCAGTGAAACCTGTATTTCAGGCTGACTACATCCCCTCACAGCATATCGCGCATTAGTAATAAGGTTGAGCAAAACCTGCTGCAGTAAGGTGACATCACCTTTCACCGTACAGGCTTCTACAGGAACATTTAAGCTTAGGTGAATGCTTTCAGGAATACCACTACGTGCCATTTTAATGGCTTCTTTGAGGAAAGGCTTCAACGCCAGTACCTGTAGATGAGCGTCACCTTTGCGGGCGAAGGTCAGTAACTGAGAAATTACATCTGCCGCCCTGAAGCCAGTAACTTCAACCTGTTTTAATTTTTCCTGCGCCTGTGGATTATCCGGCAAATCTTTGCGTACCAGATATAACGTGCCCAACATACCCGCCAGCATATTATTGAAATCATGTGCAATGCCTCCAGCCAGAGTACCGATTGCTTCCATTTTCTGCGCCTGGCGAAACTGGGCTTCCAGTGTCTTTTCAGCATCTCTATGGCGTAGCACTTCCAAACCAAAGGCCAGGTCGCCAACTAGCTCCTGCAACAACTCCATCTCTTCAGGATAGAATGCATTTGGCGTTGATGCATAAATATTCAGCACTCCCGCTATTTCTTCATCGACGATAAGTGGAAAAGATACACTTGCGGCATATCCCTGTTTAAGTGCCTGCTCCCGCCACGGCAAAAAAGCAGGGTCATGAAGAATGTCCTGGCAAACGACAAAGCGGTGCCCACGAATAGAGCGCCCGGAAGGTCCCTGACCAAGCGCATTATCTGCCCAGGAAATACGCACATCCGACAAATAGTTATCATTAAATCCGGCATGTGCCACAGGTTTCACGCTGCAGGCATCATCATGCACAGCCTCGCCCACCCAGGCCATAACATACCCCCCTTCATCGACGATAAGCTGACAGATAGTGGCGAGCAAAAGGGGCTCCTCTGTAGCGCGAATCAAGGCCTGATTGCAATCACTAAGCATGCGTAAGGTGCGGTTCGCATTTGCCAGTTTCCCCCTTGCCTGTTTCCGTTCCGCCAATAGCTGCGCATTTTGCAGTGCTGCAGCCACAATACCAGCCAGAGATTTAAGCATCACCAAATCCTGTTCATCAAAATCTTCACCATCAAGACGATCATGGATTTCGAAACAACCAAGTATATTAGCATTTACATCCAGTATGGGTGTATCAACAAGTTTGATAAAACCAAGTTGCTGCTGAATTTCAGCAATAACATGCGGGTCATGCCGAGCGTCATTACTGAAATATGTCTGCTGTGTTTCCAGCACATGTCCTGGTACGCCATAACCGGCTGGAAAAGTTAACGCAATGGGCATCACTTTTCCAGCCTGCACATATTCTTGAAAGCACATGCAGCCATCTTTATACAGGCCAACCGCACCAGAATCACAGTCCACCAGCCGCAGCGCCAGGTTGACAAGCTTACGGATAATCTGCTGCTCATCCAGGGTTTCGTTGATGCTTCGACCGGCTTCAGCTAATATCGCCAGCTGCCGCTCACGCCTTACTATCAGGGACTCATGCCGTTTACTTTCACTAATATCAAAGACAAATCCGAATATGCTTAGCGGCCCGTCTTCACCCATATGGACAAAAATAATATCTCTAATCCAGACCCAGCGACCTTCTGCCGAGCGCATTCGATACTCAAATTCATGATTTTCTCCGGCTTTTATATTGCTCCGACAAAAAGCAATAACCTCATCCCTGTCATCTGGATGAATACGATCCGCCCACGTTGCCAGATTAATCAAAACTTCGGGTGCAATGCCAAGAATATTTCTGATTTGTGCGCCTACATGGGTAAAACGGTCTGTCGCAAAATCATAGGCCCAGGGAATCGCACCTACCGAGTCAAGCAGTACCTGATATTGCTTCTCGCTAGCCTCCAGTCCATCCTCATCAACAAATGACATAAATAAAACCCCATAGCAATGCTGTGGTTACTATAGTACTGACAATACCATAACAACCGTGACAAATTCTGCATTTTGCCGTATAACGACTGCTTTAATAATAACAAGTATTATCTCACTGATTGAAGCATTTATTAATGGATAATTGACTCGCTAATTAGTAAGGGTAAATCCGATTTCATTTTATGCCAAACTCTGCCAAAAAATCGATTCTTAGCGTCAGCGCACTCAATCAGTCTGTTGCTCACCTGCTAGAAGAGCATTTTGCCTGGGTTTGGGTGGAAGGAGAACTTTCCAACCTGGCTCAACCCGCCTCCGGCCATTTATATTTCAGCCTGAAAGACAGCCGTGCTCAAATCCGTTGCGCCATGTTCAAAGGCCGTAATTACCACTTAAATTTTCCACCAAAAAACGGGCAACAGGTACTGGTTCGAGCCAAAGTCAGCCTTTACCAACCACGCGGCGACTACCAGTTAATTGTTGACCGCATGGATGCATCAGGGGCTGGTGCCCTGCAGAAACAATTTGAATTACTTAAACAACAACTTGCCAGAGCCGGTCTGTTTGCCACTGAACATAAACGCAAACTTCCGCTATTACCTGAAAGCATAGGACTGATCACCTCGGCTTCTGGCGCAGCTCTGCATGATGTACTCAGCGTAATCAAACGCCGCTTTCCTGCTATAAAGGTAAATTTCTATGCTGTACCCGTGCAGGGAAAAGAAGCGGCACCGGCTATCTGTAAGGCATTACAACGGTTAGCACAGCACTGCAACTGTGAAGCCATTTTACTGGTGCGTGGTGGCGGCTCGCTGGAAGATCTGTGGCCATTTAATGAAGCCGCGGTGGCACAGGCAATTTTTAACTGCCCGATTCCTGTGGTGAGTGGTATCGGGCACGAAGTGGATGTCACCATCGCAGATTTTGTCGCCGATATTCGTGCTGCGACACCAACGGCTGCCGCCGAGGCGGTCACTCCAGACCAACAAACCTGGTTACAATATTTTGACAGATACCAGCAGCGGCTGGAACTATTAATACAGGAAAAAATACAGTATCGCAGAGAAAAAATGCAGTGGCTGAGTAAACGTCTAAAGCAGCAACACCCAGCCCGCATCATGCAGCAGGCCAGGCAAAACTGCACCGCGATAGCGTTGCGTTTAAACCGTGTCTGGCAAACACTGCTGGGCGAAAAAAAAGCCCAACTACAACAACAGCATCGGCTATTTATGACGCACAACCCTAATACACTGCTTAAACAAAAGCAGCAAACCCTGCAATTTCAAACCCAACAACTGCATTCAAGTATGCGGCAGCTATTTAAGCAGAAAAAAAACCAGTTAGGCACGACGGCCAGAACTTTGCAGGCAATTAGCCCACTACAAACATTGAGCCGTGGTTATTCCATTACTTTTGATATAAATAAAACCCTTATCACCACGGTTAAACAGGTGAAAATCGGTGATACTATTGAGACACGGCTGCACCAGGGCAATATTATTAGTCGAGTGGAGAAGCGGCGGTAAGAAAGCGGCGTTGAAAAAAGCGGATAAAGACCAGAATACAATAACTTACCTTTCCAGACACTGCCACTCCAGGTGCGCGAGTGGTAACATAAAGAAATGTAGTTAATGCAGAGGTGAAGGATTTTTATCCTTTAATCACAATGGAATAGACATAGTGCTTGCACCTTATCCTGTTTTCATGGTAAAAACGCTGCCTATTTTTTAATAGCCCAAAATAAAAGCCGTAAAAAAGCGGTACAAAGACAGAAAATAAACCAATACCGTCCACGGCTAAATGCCTTTGTTGGTTTATTCTAACCAGGTTCATCCTGACTGGTTACAGGCAAAACGTTCTAAACCGGAGTAATTAATGGCAAAAACTACAGCAAAAAAATCAATCTCGCCAGACAGTAGTACTTTCAAACCCTATAAACCAAAAAAGGGTGAGGAATATATGAGTGATGGTCAGATTGATCATTTTAAAAGCATCCTTGATGGCTGGAAAAGCGAATTACTGGCTGAAGTTGACCGTACTGTTGATCACATGAAAGATGAGGCCGCCAATTTTCCTGACCCGGCTGATCGCGCCACGCAGGAAGAAGAGTTCAGCCTGGAATTACGCACCCGCGACCGCGAACGTAAGCTGATTAAAAAAATTGATGATACCATGGCGCTGATTAATGACAGTGAATATGGCTATTGCAAAACCTGTGGTGTCGAAATTGGCCTGCGCCGGATGGAAGTACGTCCAACCGCCACGCAGTGTATTGATTGCAAAAGCCTGGATGAGATTAAAGAAAAACAGACCCGCGGCAAATAAATACGCACACATACCAATATCGCATACACTATTATGTTATTTTAAATTTTTGCAGTTTTTACCTTAATTTGCAGATGCTACTTAATTAAGTGTTAAGCAAAGTGTTAAGCGTTAATAATTCACCACCCTACATTGGTCGCTTTGCCCCTTCACCTACAGGTAAAATTCACTTCGGTACCCTTGTCACTGCCACCGCCAGTTATCTCCAGTCAAAAGCCAAACAAGGTATCTGGCTGCTACGCATGGATGATATTGACACAACCCGCGTTATTAAAAATGCAGATCAACACATTATTAAAACGCTGCAACGCTATGGTTTCACCTGGCAGAACAACATCTTTTACCAATCTAAAAACCAGCTGAACTATCAGCAGGCTCTGACCAGTCTAATCAACCAGAAGCTAATTTTCCCCTGCCGATGTTCGCGGAAATTGCTGGCTGAACAAGCTAAAAAATCGGGGACCAATATTTATCCTGGTACCTGTAGAAATCAAAATCTGCCTGAACACACCAACCATATATTACGCATCCGTAGCCAAAATCAGATCATTCGTTTCCAGGATAGCGTAATGGGCTGGCAACAACAGAATGTTGCTGAAAAATGCGGCGATTTTATTATTAAGCGCCGAGATGGTTTATTTGCCTATCAACTGGCCGTCGTTGTCGACGATGCAATACAGGGTGTAACTGAAATCGTAAGAGGCGCTGACTTACTCGACTCCACCCCAAGACAAATCTATTTGCAACAACGGTTAAACTACCCCCAGCTGGCTTATTTACATATTCCACTTGCAGTGGATAAAAATAATCAGAAATTAAGCAAATCTACCGGCGCAGCAAATATAGCAACGTATATAGAGAGTGGTTCACCGCAACACCTTCTCGTACGTGTACTCCGTTTTCTTGGACAAAACCCGCCTCAAAGCCTGAGACATTCATCAATTTCTAACCTATGGTTGTGGGCGATTCAACACTGGAATATTGCAGCCATTCCCAGGCAAAAAACGATTATAGTTAGATGAGATATATTCATCGTTCCACAAGCGTCCAGTTAACAAGTTCGCAGTGTCATAATCCAGCTGTTTTTTATCTTTTTTCAGCCAGACTAGCAGTACAGATGAAAAAGATACCCATAGTTCAAGACCCTCAGCCGCAGGGATGCGGGTGTCGAACCGACATGGATGGATTCACTGCGTGTCTTTAACCATGGGTATCCTTTTCATTCGTTTCAGTAATAACTATCGAATAAAGTAATAACAGCGTGTATGCTAACCAATGAAATTTATAACCATAAATTAAAGGAATTAACGTGTCAGACATTGAGATCGACTCCATACTCATCGAAAATCGCCGGTTTGAACCACCTGTAGAATTTACCAATAGAGCACGGCTTAAATCCACAGATCTTGCCGCATTGCACGAACAGGCCAAGACGGATTATGAAGGTTTCTGGGCGCAACAGGCACGGGCACTGCTCGACTGGCAGACCCCTTTCACCAAAACTCTGGATAAAAGCAATGCACCACATTACCAGTGGTTTAATGATGGCAAGATGAACGTCTGTTATAACTGCATCGACCGACATCTTGCCACACAGGCAGATAAAACCGCTATTATTTTTGAAGGTGAAGCCGGCGATACGCGTAAAATTACTTACCAACAATTGCATGATGAAGTTTGCGCCTTTGCCAATGGGCTTAAAGCACAGGGGATAAAAAAAGGAGACCGCATTGTCATTTATATGCCAATGACCGCTGAAGCCGTTATTGCAATGCAAGCCTGCGCCCGCATTGGCGCAATTCATTCGGTTGTTTTTGGTGGCTTTTCTGCTGAATCTTTACGTAACCGAATTGAAGATGCCGGTGCTGTCATGTTGATTACAGCTGATGGCGGCACCCGTGGCGGCAAAATTGTGGAACTCAAACAAGCTGCCGATAATGCGCTTAGCAAAGGTTGTAGCAGTATCAACCATGTCATTGTGCTCAGGCGTAGTGGCCAGAGCATCACTATGCAGGCCGAACGTGACATCTGGTGGCACGACTTCATTACCAATCAAGCAACAAGTTGTGAGCCTGAATGGGTCGATGCCGAACATCCATTGTTCCTGCTATACACCTCCGGTTCAACAGGCAAACCCAAAGGCATACAACACGCCAGTGCTGGATATTTACTCACTGCAATCACCACAAATTTATGGGTGTTCGATTTGCAGGATAAGGACATCTTCTGGTGTACTGCCGATGTCGGCTGGGTTACCGGCCATACCTATGTAACGTATGGTCCGCTGGCTATCGGCACCACAATTGTTATCTACGAAGGTTCTCCCGTTGTTCCTGATGGCGGCCGTTTCTGGAAAATGTGTCAACAGCACAAAGTTAGCGTTTTCTATACTGCACCCACTGCTATCCGCGCATTAATGAAGCTAGGTGATAACCTACCCAATCGTTACGACCTGTCCAGCCTGCGTCTGCTAGGCAGCGTGGGTGAACCCATTAATCCCGAAGCCTGGATGTGGTATCACACCGTTATCGGCAAACAACACTGTCCGATTGTTGATACCTGGTGGCAGACGGAAACCGGAGCCATTGTTATTTCACCCATCCCTGGTATCACCGCCACCAAACCCGGTTCCTGCACCCTGCCACTACCCGGCATGGATATTGATGTAGTCAACGCGGCAGGCGACTCGATTACACAACCCGATACCGGTGGCTATCTGGTCATTAAAAAACCCTGGCCATCAATGGCAAGAACTATCTGGAATGATGATCAACGTTATATTGATACCTATTTCTCAAAATTTGAGGGCAAATATTACCTTGCTGGCGACAGCGCTCGCCGTGATAAAGACGGTTATTTCTGGATTATGGGACGCATTGATGATGTGCTGAATGTTTCTGGTCATCGTCTGGGGACGATGGAAGTTGAATCCGCACTGGTGGCACATGAGGCAGTCATTGAAGCTGCAGTGGTTGGCCGTCATCACGAAGTCAAGGGTGAAGCCATTGTCGCATTTGTTATCTGTAAAAAGGACCGACCTACCGGTGAAGCGGCGAAAATCCTGGCACAAGAACTTCGCAACTGGGTCGGGGAACAAATTGGTGCCATCGCCAGGCCCGATGAGATACGATTTGCTGACGGCCTCCCAAAAACACGTTCGGGTAAAATAATGCGGCGTCTGCTCAGGGATATTGCCGCAGACAAAATAATTACCTCCGACATTTCAACACTGGAAAATGAACACGTTGTCGCACAATTACAGAGCAAAAAATAAATTTTAAGCACTAAAAATACAGACCCATGAAGGTCTGTCTGTATCATTTAGCCGGTAGAATAACAGTAACTGTTGATTATATTTACAACTATAAACATCTCGTTAAATAATTCATTTAAAAAAATATTCCAATGTATATCAATAAGTTAAACGGAGTAATAAAACTATCCGTATTAAATTTAACCCTTAATTTTGTCGGGAAAATTAACAGTTATACCTTTATACAGACTATCCTTCGATGCGAAAACAGACTAACCCACTGTTTTAACAGGAAAAGAAGAACAGTGGCACAGTAATTGCTTGTTTCTATAGCAGGAAATCTATAAACGTTTTACTCGATCGAACAACATAGATTTATGTGAGCAACTCAATAATTAACTGACAACTTAAAATCACAGCCTTTTAAGGAAGAAAAAACATGAAAAACATAATTAGAAGCATCGGATTCTCACTTGCAATGGTTTCATTATCTGCACAGGCCATCCCCACACTGAACTTCTTTGGTAACATTAACTACACTTCCGACACACAAATCCTTGCCGTTCATTCAGGACTATTTAGTGCCCCAGGTATTTCACCAACACCCAATTTAAGTGGGAGCCAGCTGGATTTCACCGCCATACTAACTGGCACAAGTTCTAATTCTTCTGTCACACAAGGCAACTTCAGCGGTATCTTAGGCAATGACATGACCATACGTGATGGTGCCGCTAATGTTCTCTTAACCGCCAATTTCAACAGTCTTGAGATGCGAGGTGGTAACGGGAATGGTCTTGGTGGAATGAATGCTACATTAACGGCTACTGGCGGCTCGCTTATGCGTCAGCTCGGTCTAAGCAACTTGTTTGCCTTTAACTTTAATATGAATACGCCTTTTTCGAAGACCCTGTTTAAAAATGACTTTAACGGTAAAATCAGGGGTAGCCTCAAAGGCCGGCTTCCGGCTGTTAATGTCCCGGAACCGGCAACCCTGGCGCTTCTAGGACTGGGAGTTCTACTTATTGGTTTCGTAAACCGATTTGGCCGCCATAAATCAAGCAACGACAGTAACCGTTTTCATGTATAGCCTACATATTTATAACTGATACAACTAAAATTTATAAAAAATGCCATTGAGGAGACCGGAAATGAGAATTAGACGCTATTTAAGCCGATTAGCTTTGCCCGTTATAATGATGATACCAGGAATTTCTAACGCAAACATTGTTTTCCCTGCGTTGGATATTCAGGACGTCACAGGGAATACTGGTGTTACTTTAACATCGACAGCCTTAAATATTGATGCCACCGTATCAACGATACTAGGGAATAACAGCCAGACATCAAGTATAACGCCAGCAACCTTTACGCTGACAGCTTCAGCTCCTCAGATACCTTTTGTCAAGAATTACCCGGCAGTAATAGCGATTAATCCTGGCATTACTTATTTTAATGGTAGCTTCAGTATCGGTTATTCAGGCAATCTGGGGAGTTTGCTGACTGGGTCATTTACACATCTGGCAATTCAGGGTTTTGGTAATGGTCTGGGTGGTCTGGGCAGTATTTTTGGTAATATAACCTATACCGGTGGTAGCTATCAGGGCAACTTGAGTGTTGGTCGCCTCGAAGGAACCATAACGGGAACGGCTATAATAGCAACACTTGGTTCTGTATCCACCGTGCCTATCCCCGCAGCTATCTGGCTATTTGGCTCAGGTTTACTTGGCCTCATTGGTATTGCGCGGCGTAAAACGGCATAATCTGACAGTATCATCCAGGCCGACTGTACCCACAAAGTCTACTGTACTTAAGTCTACGTACCCAAGCCTAGATACTTAAGCAGGCAGGCGTAAAAGAACCTTCCATCGGGAGGTTTTTTTACGTCCGCCTTTTTTATGCCTTTAAACAACACAATATTGCCGCTTATGCGGCAACATAAAGCCGCTATCTGACGACAAAATTTCGACATCAGAAGATAATGCATTAATAACTAATTGTTTTTTATATATAAATTAGAGTTGGCATATATTTCGCTTTATCTATCACAACGATAATAGTCTGGACAAATATAATGCAAACAGCAACGACTTCACATTCTAACCACCTCTCTCTGGTTAATCCGCACCATGTGCATCGCACCGTTAAAGCACATACCGTGCAGTCAATGGGCGTATCCGTACAGGAATTAACTAATTTGCTACAGACAACACTCAAGCAGAAAGTGCTTATTGAGCTGTTTGCACACAAGTTACGTCAGTACATAAAACTCGATGGCTTAACGTATCAGCTAGCAAATAAAAACCCGATACAGCAGATTGGAGAACTGAGCAAGCATCGAGCAACCTACGATCTAAAACTGGAAGCCGAGAGTCTGGGTTCTTTACAATTTTATCGGGACCGGCATTTCTCCAAAAAAGAGATTCAATTGCTGGAAAACATGCTTAGTGCACTGCTTTATCCATTACGGAATGCAATAGACTATCAACACGCGATGGAGCTTGCTTCACATGATGCATTAACGGGAATACAAAATCGGCATGCAATGGACTCGGCACTGCAACGCGAAGTTGAGCTTGCTCACCGAAAAAAAACCCCGCTCTCAATTTTAATTTTGGATGCGGACAACTTTAAGCAGTTTAATGACACTTATGGTCATATGTATGGTGATACGGTACTTAAAACGATAGCCAGTACCATTGCGTCCACAATACGTGGCAGTGACCAGTTATTTCGATTTGGCGGTGAAGAATTTGTTGTTCTTACCAGCCAGACTGTTTCTGACGGTGCCTATTTACTTGCTGAGCGGATTCGTAAAAATATCGAATCTATTAGCCAGATAAACAGCATCAGTACACGTACGACCATAAGTCTTGGCGTTGCTACTTTACTCGCAGATGAAACCACAGAAGCTTTTTTTGAACGTACGGATTCCGCCCTGTATGAAGCAAAAAATACCGGCAGAAATAAAACAAAAATTGCCGAGAAGTTGAAATAGAGGTGTCGTGTTATCAACGCAGTTGACTTACCAAAAAAAACATGCGCAACTTAACAGGAGCCCACACACATTTTGTGCATTCTATTCTATCAACCTCTTTTGCTGGCGTTTATTCGCGATACCGATTTTTCGCTGTTTGTCTACCCTGTTAATTAAAATATCAAAAGGTGTTTTCTCACCTGAACATAAGTAATCCTGCTCAAGAAAAAATACCAGCTCATTATTACTAATGGTTTTAATTTCACTTAAATAGTTATATAACAATATAAATAATCGCTTTAATGAAATTTTCCAGCTACTGCCTGTACGCGCAAAAATAGCATCGCTCAGTAACATAAAATTATCAAAAGATTGTTGCCTCAAGATCAACGGCAGGGTAAAAAAGAAGCGCCCGGAATTCGCAATCATATCCCAGTAGCGGGAAAACCTGTTTACCCGCTGCAGGGTATTAAATGAAATGTTCCGAGTACTGAGAATACTATATGGCGGTTGAAAATTATACCTTAACTGATAAGAATCATTATGCCGATTTATGGGTGCCCCACGCAGGCGTTTCAATATACCAAGCTGTATTTCATGTGGTTTCAGTGTGACCAGTTGATCAAAACTTTTCGCAAAATTTTCCAGCGTATCACCAGGCAAGCCAAAAATCAGGTCTGCATGAATATACACCTGTGTATGCTCGCGTAACCATAATAGATTATCACAGGTTTTTTGATTGTCCTGTTTACGACTGATTAACTGCTGTATTGTGGCATCAAAAGTCTGCACACCAATTTCAAACTGCAAAGAATGCTGCGGGAACTGTTGAATGATCGCCTTTAGTTTTTCCGGTAAATTATCAGGAATGACTTCGAAATGTAGATAGAGGTTATCCGTTAAGCGTTCAAGAAAAAACGTAAGAATGGCAACACTGGTACTTACTTTTAAATTGAAAGTGCGGTCAATAAATTTAAAGTTACGCGCCCCTCGCACATAGAGTTTATCCATTTCATCCAGAAATTTATCCAGCGCAAACGGTTTCGACGTTTTGTCCAGTGATGATAAACAGAACTCACATTTAAACGGACAGCCACGTGAAGCTTCAACATAAATCATACGATTATGTATGTCTTCATCACTATAATAGGGATACGGTGATTCAAGCAGGTTTAACGGCACATCAATACCATTAATAATTTTAGTTAACGGTTTATTGCGCGACAGTATTTGCTCGCAGAGTTTTTTGAACGGCATTTCTCCCGCGCCCTGAATAAGGTAATCAACCAACTCGACCATATCCGGCAAGTCCGGGCTGTGGCTGACCTCAGGGCCACCCAGAACAATAATTACTTCCGGTGCAAGCTGCTTTAATAAAGCAACTGTTTGCTCTATCTGTGATACATTCCATATATAAACCCCAAAACCAATAATTTTTGGTTGCTGATTTAATAATTTTTCAACCACATCAAGCGGGCGTGAGTGAATAGTGAACTCTTCAATGTTTGAGCGTGATTTTAACTCGCCAAGGTTGGCATAAAGATAGCGTAATCCGAACGCCGTATGTATATATCGGGCATTGAATGTTGTGAGTACGATATCAGACATAAGGTTGCACATGAATAGACAAAAAACCCCGGAATATATCCGAGGTTTTTTAATTTTCCAGCTTACTTACTAACAGGATGGAAAAGGATACTTATGGTGTCAAGACACGCTGTGTCAATACATCCATGTAGGCTCGACACCCGCATCCCTGCGACTGACGGTCTTGAACCCTAAATATCCTTTTATCCGTTTCAGTAATAACTGTCGAAGAAAATACTTTGCTAAAAAAAGTGCTGGCGCAATAAAAGCCTATTTATTCGCAATCGCTTCCAGTTGTTTGGCCTTGATAATCTGACCATTCAGACCTGACTGCTTAGCGTTTTTACCGTAGGCCACTGACATTAGCGTACTGTAGTAGGTGACGGGGATGTTAAATTTAGTGCCATATTTGGCATTAATTTTATCCTGATAGACTTCCACATTCATCTGACATACTGGACAAGGTGTCACGATCATGTCTGCACCACCATCATAGGCGGCTTCGATAATGTCTTTAATTAATGCCTGCGACTTTTCTGGTTCAGAGAAAGCTAACGCACCACCACAACAGGAAACTTTTTTGTCGTATTTTTCAACCGGCTCGGCACCCAGAGTTTCAATGAACTTATCCAGGTATTTTGGATTTTCAAAGGACTCACCTTCAATGCCAAATGGCCGGTTAGTCTGACAACCTACATAACCCGCAATTTTGATTCCGTCCAGTGGCTTGGTCACATGTTTGCCCATTTCTTCATAGCCAATATCTTCGATTAAAACTTCAACCATATGGCGAATTTTGGATTTATTTTCCAGTTTTAAACCGGCTTCAGCCAATGCCTGATTGGTCTCTGCCATTAAACCTGCATCATTATCCAGACGCTCCTGTGTTTCCTTGGTAGACAACCAGCAGGCGGCACAGGTGGCAACAATGTCCTGACCCTGATTATGTTTTTCTGACAACGCAATGTTGCGTGCAGATAAGGCTAAACGTGGAAGCTCACCACCACCGCAGTAACCGATAGATGCAGAACAGCAGTTCCAGTCAGGAATCACGTTAAGTTTAATATCCAGCACCTCACACATGGACTGAACAGATTTCAGGTAGTTTGAAGAAGACGCACCTTCTTGCGATGAACAACCTGGGTAAAATGAATATTCTTTTGACATTATTAACCCTGCCTTAATTATCTATGCGAGCTGCTTCCAGCTCCTGTGCTTTTTTAATCATCGCCTGAAAGCCTTTTTTGTCTTTTACGGTGTGCCCACCAACAAGTTCTTTGAGGCTCAAACGACCCGACTTAAGCATACCAAGACCTATCCCGGCCATACCCATAGCAACCTTAATGCCATTAACAAAACCATTCATAAAGTAGAGGTTAACACCCAGCCACAACTCGTTCACCCGACCATGTTTCGCCAGGTTATCCCAAAATAACTGGGCAAATTGGCGTGTTGGCTGACCTTTTGGCTCAATACCCAGGCGCGTCGCATAATGCGCCAACCCATGCATGATATGCGTAATTGGCAATTCACGAGGGCAACGTACGACACAGTTATAACAGGACGTACACATCCACATTGAGGTTGATTGCAGTACTTCATCACGCTTACCTGCGCGAATCATCATAAACAATTCCTGTGGTGGGTGATCCCAGTCACTGCCTAATGGGCATGAACCGGAACACACACCACATTGCATACACATTTTCACCCAGTCGCCTTCTTCAACATTGGCTTCAACTTCTTTGAGGAAGTCATTACGGTATTTTTCAACCATGCCGGTATTTAATGGATTACTTAAATCACTCATGGCGGTCTCCTAGAATTTGAATGGGCTCATACCGATCTGTTCGATCGTTGCAGCCATTTCATTAATTATTTTCGGCACTTTATGGATATCCGTAATGGATATTTCATAAGTCTGTACCCGTTCTTTCTCAAGACTCAATGATTCCAGCGTATCACCGACCTTACTCATACGCTCCTGAGCCAGTAACGAGCCTTTTACAAAGTGACACTGATAGTCGTCACCACTCGGACAGCCCATCAGGATGATGCCATCAAAACCACTGTTCAGCGAATCTGTAATCCAGCTCAGGCTCACTGAACCTAAACAACGAACGGGAATAATGCGGGTGAACGCACTGTATTCAAGTTTGTTCTGTGCTGCCATATCCAGTGCCGGATAAGCATCATTTTCACAGGCCAATACCAGAATACGCGGTTTCTCGTCAAATTCTTCAGGAATGTCGACGGCTTTAAGCTGTTGGCCCACAGTATCAATCGAATAGTTCTCAAATGAGATCACACGTACCGGACAGGCACCCATACAGGTACCACAACGCCGACAACGTGATTCGTTAAACTGGGGGAAACCTCTTTCGTCTTCATCAATGGCACCAAACGGGCATTCCACTGTACAACGCTTACATTGGGTACAACCTTCCGCACGAAAACTTGGGAAACTCAGATCAGCCACACGCGGATGAGCCGCTTTACCCAGACCGGCATTTTCAGCTGCTGCAATGGCTTTCATTGCGGCACCCATTGCATCATCCATCGCCTGCTGGGTATCCATTGGACGACGTGTAGGCCCGGCTGTATAAATACCGGTACGCTGAGTTTCATACGGGAAACAGATAAAGTGCGAATCCGCAAAGCCATTGCTCATATGGGGTACATCTTTGCCCTGACGATAGTTCAGGTTCAAAATCGATTCAACATCAATTTTGAATTCATTGCCGGCTGCTTTGGCTTCATTTTCCATGATGGTTATTTCAGCCCGAGTTATCTGACCCGCGTTCGCGACCATACCCGTTGCCAGCACCACCATATCCACTTCAACCTCAACCTCTTCATCAAGAATTAAATCCTTGAATTTAACTGTTGGATTCTGGCTATGCACAACCTCAGAGGCAACACCTTTGGTAAAGATAACCCCTTTATTCTGGCCACTACGGTAGAAGTTCTCACCACCAGCACCCGGAGTACGTAAATCGGTATAAAGCACTGTGGTGTCAATGGCTGGATTCTGATCTTTAAAATACATTGCCTGTTTAATACTGGCATTACAGCAATAGCCGGAACAATGTTCCAGATGGCCTGCTTTTTTACTGCGCTGACCGGCACACTGAATAAACAGCACACTGGACACTTCCTTGCCGTCAGAAGGCCGTTTTATAGCACCACCATCAGCCGCTTTTGCCAACGCTTCAAGCTCCATCTGGGTAATCACATCTTTGCTCTTACCATAAGCAAATTCAGGCAGCTGGTTCGCATCATAAGGGGTAAACCCAGATGCCTGTACAATAGCACCAAATTCTCTGGTTTCGGTACTGCCACTTTCAGTGCTGATATCGGCGCTGAAACGCCCCGGTGCACCGGCAGTTTTGGTTAATGTGGCATTCAGATACACAGTGATATTGCTGTCCGCTTCAACGGCGGCAACCATCGCATCGACCTCGGTATCCTGTGGATCGGTGTAGGGCGATTTCGTCGGGATTTTTTTATACAACTGAGCAGTTGCACCCCCCAATACGGCGGTTTTTTCTACGATAGTGCAGGGATAACCGGCTTTTGATGCCTCCAGTGCAGCCGTCATACCGGAGATACCACCACCAACCATCAGGATATTTTTATTCACCCCCTGCTGTTCACTTGAATGCGGCGGTTTGGCATATTTTGCTTCTGCACAACCCATCCGAATATAGTCATCGGCCATTTCCTGAGTGGTTTCCTGTAAGTCATCCGTATCGGGGCGCACCCAGATTACACCTTCGCGTAGATTGGTTCGTACCAGTGCAATATCTGTAAAATTAAAGGCCTCGGTTTTGGCACGACGCGAACAGGCGGCTATCACCACTCGGTTGACACCTTCGTTGTCGATGTCATCCTGAATCATTTTTACACCCGCTTCGGAGCATAAAAAATCATGTTGTTGACAGATAGCCGCTTTACCATCACGCTTCGCAGTCGTTTCCAGCTGGCCTGAATCCAGGCGATCACCAATGCCGCAACCATTACAGATATAAGTGCCAATTTTCATTTCATCAGCCATTGTTTAACCCTCCGCCTGTGCTACGCGATTAATTACCTGAATGGCTTTTAATGCGGCTGCTGTTGCACTTTGTACTGCACGATTCACGTCTAGTGCATCGGTTGAACAACCCGCTGCAAAAACGCCACCATTGGCCGCATCACTTTCAATGAAGCCTTCATTATTCACCTTAAGTTCTATGGGGAATGCATTTTTATCCACACTCGGTTGCATACCGATTGCCAGCACCACCAGGTCATGCTCATTGGCATACCGGTGATAACCTTCAACATCCACCCCGTTGAGAACCGGGTTACCGTTTTCTCTATTTTCAACAATATTGGCTACTTTTGATTTAATAAATGTAACGTTTTTGTCGTCCTGTACACGTTGATAGAAATTATCAAAGCGGTCGATAGCGCGAATATCAATGTAATAGATTGAAACATCCGCCTCTTCGCCATATTTCTCTGACACATAGGTGCTCTGTTTCAACGATGCCATGCAGCAGATACGTGAGCAGTGCTCCAGGTGGTTACGGTCACGCGAACCAGCACATTGAATAAAAGCCACATTTCTGGCTTCTTTACCGTCCGATGGTCGCACCAGTTTGCCGCCAGTAGGGCCAAATGGATCCATTAAACGTTCAAACTCGACACTGGTGATTACATTATCGATGCGATCATAACCATAGGGCTGAATTTTTGCCGCGTCATAAGGCTGCCAGCCGGTTGCCCAGATAACGGCACCCGCTTTCAACTCCAGCGTTTCTTCCTGCATATCCAGGTCGATGGCATCATATTTACAGGCGGCTTTTACTTTTTTCGCCTCATCGCTACCAATAATGGCAGGATCCAGTACATAACGTTTTGGCATCGCCATGTTATGCGCCAGGTAAGCGCCCTTGCGCTTGCTCATATTGTAGTTATGCTCATCATCAAACTCGGCCTCTACCACATCGGCGCAAGCACCACAGGCAGTACAGTTGGCATTCACATAACGTGGGCTGATTTTTACTGTTGCGGTATAATCACCCGCTTCCCCCTGAAGGTCAGTGACTTCAGCCATAGTCAGAACGGTAATATTCCTGTTCGCAGCCATACGACGCTGGTTAATTTCCTGACCACAAGTGGGGAAACATAATTTAGGAAAATACTTGTACAGTCTGGTAACTCGTCCACCAACAGATGGTGATTTTTCAATGACGATAACCTGTTTGCCGATTTCAGCAGCTTCTAACGCAGCAGTCATGCCGCTTATGCCACCGCCGACAACCAGTATAGTCTGATTGGTCGCAACGATATCCGACATCTTATTCCTCCGCAGGATCTTGTGTCAGTTTTAAAAAATAATAGATAAATCAGCGATTTATTCTACATAAAAAATTCTTATTGCCAGCCCCGGGGTGAGATTCACTTCACACCCAAGCGCAAGAGTGTGCGTACTATACTCTTTTCGGGGTGATTTCTCCATAAAACAGGCGCTGCAAAACCTAAGCGTATTATATCTGCCAATAAAATTTACTTATGGCGAAAACGCGATGCCAAAACAACCCCGCTTTTACTTTTTTAGTGTTAGGCGACCTTAAGCTACCCGCTTGCTAATTTAGCCACTTCTGAATGGCTGCAGCAGTGTCTTGATCAAACTTCATACGAAAACGAATATAAGGGCCGCGCATGGCATAACCTGCAGCAGCAAAATCTGCATCATCAAAACCACTAAAATTGTACCCCATACTTAACCAGACATTATGTGTCATATTCCAGCCTACTGACAACCCATTCGAATACTGCAAGATTGCTGAATTAGCAGAGTAAAGTGCCTTTGTATGGACACCAATATCAAACTTGTTATTCAGATCATGGCGGTATTCACTACCGATCAGGTAGGTAAAACTACGGTACTCAGCAGTGTCAAAACTATCAACCACGTATTTTGTACCAAAATTGAATGCCATCTGGTTACGCGAATCTATCAGATAATTTATTGCTAGATTATCAATTAATTTACGTTGTCGGGTTTTAATGCCAGCAAAATCAGTATTTGAGTCCAGTTTAAAATCAAGCCGGTTAAAAATAATCCAGTGCGACTCGAGTGGCCGAAAAGCAAGTGAGTAGCGCAGTCTTCCAGCTAAATTTTTACTGCCATCTCGACGATTTGTATCAAAGAGTCGGAGACTGGTGGAATAACCAATACCATGAATTAAGTTACGTTCCCAGTTAGCCAGTATGCCAACTTTATTTTCGGTGTCTGCATTACGAATTTCGACGCGGTTATTAATCGTGTAAGTTTCAGCGGCATATGTCGTACCCATAGATATCGCAACATAATCATTATTTGTACCTTGTGCAATGGGTACATTGGCATAAAAAGGCTTGGCACCAGGATGGCGAAGTGTTTTTGCCTGATCAAAAGTAACACTCCCACTCCAACGTTTTGTAATCGGGAAGGCCTGCGTTAAACCCATCGTCGCAAATGATCGCAACCCATTTTCATTGCTGGCCTGGTTAATCGCCGTGTTGACCTGAGCACCGGCCCACGGGGTCGAGCGAATACCTGCGCGTGACATTTGAGTGCTCTGATTACGACCACTGGTCCATTCATTTTCTGCAAACAAATTTACTTTCGGTGTCAAAAAATAATCGCTACCCAGAGTGTAACGTGAGGGATAGTCTGAGTTGGCATTGTTTGAACCCAGTGAAATTTCAGCTGCACCGTGAATTTTCATTCGATTATCAAATAAATTTCTGGAGCCACCCAGGATTAATAAATTCGATGCATTAATATTACCGATACCGTCTTTATCACGCGCTATTCTTGCTCCAGCGTTTAATGCGTAATTATTATTACCGTAACGCACATTAGTTTCTGCCGCATTACGTTTCGCCCCAGAACTTAAATTCTCTTCATGATAAACCGTTGCATCCACAGAGCTATTATTGTTTAAGCGGTAGCTACCTTCTGCGCCCAGTTTACGGGTTCCAGACTGACTAATGGACTGTTGACCAAGGCCAAATTTTGCATCCTGCTGTTTTGCGTATGCACGCACCTTAAAGGTATCACCACCATGTGTAATTTCAGCGGAATAAGCATTCCCCCTTAGTTTTTTTGTTTTATTTTTAACATCTGTTGTCGCCACTTCCAGTTTAACTTCTGTCTGCCGATTCAGTTCAATGCGTGCATCTGCACCATACAAATTACCCTTAGCGAGATAGGAACCATCATGAATAATGGTTCCGCCTACTATCACTTTACCTTTATCTAGTTTTTTTGAAATGCGGCCACCCGCCGTTATAGCCCCTGTCACTGGTGTTTCTACTTCGTAGTTCGCTACAATAAAAACAGGATTAAAATTCTTATCTCGTGCCTGAATCGGGCGTCGAAAAAGAATCGTACCATCCTGATAGTCGATATCATAATCGAGGTAACGCCTTAATATTTTCTTACTAAGAATATTCTCACTACGAAAACGATCACGCGTCTCAAGCACAATTTCATCACTGTTTATAACAATGTTTTTACCTGTTAAATGATACAGACCGGAAATACCTTCACCCTGAATCTCATCTTTAATAAAGTTATTTTTATTTTCTGCGGCAAATGCAGTATAAGACAGTGATTTAACATCCCCCGCAGATTTAAACCCGGTCATACGGCGACTAAATTTAGCTAAATCTGTTACCGTTAAACCCGTATTCATGTCTCCATACAATGCATAAAACTGGTCACGTTCTATTTTTATATAAAGTTTATCTGCGCTGGAGGCATCATAACGCTGCCGTGAATTATCACCATAAACCGTATAATATTTGTTTGGATTAATAAACTGATTAACGCGACTATTACCAGTGACTGCTTTTTTTGCTGTGTCGTATGCCATTGTTAATAACCATTTACCCTTTATTTTCCCCTTGGCATAAAAAGAAATTTTTCCATTACGGTAATATTTATCATTAACACCCGCAGCATTAAGCGGCTGCTGATTAGCAGAGACACTGTTGTAACCCATCGTCCCCTCAGCCAGACCAACCATTATCCAGTCACGCACTTCCGGTTGTAACCAGGTTTCAAGATGGGTGGTTTTACGTCCCCTAAAAGGGAGACTTACTTCAACCTTACCCGTTGTTGTGGTTGGCTCAAGGGCGATATACGCCATACCGTTCGCGCCTACAGTATATTCAGGCTGCTGATTATTCAGCCCTGATAACCGATTAGTCTGGTACGCTTTAACGGTTTTATAGGGAAGAAAAGGTGGTGCAACAGTAAATTTACCACGCGAACCCGGCCTTGCTGGAAAACCCGCTTTATCAAATACTTTAAGCGCTATCACTGGCCGATGTCGACCATCAGCAACCAGGCGTGAATATTTTTTCACCAGTTCAGCGCGAACCGGGATGCCGGAAAAAACAATGTCGCGCTGCATACGTTCTATCACTTTTCCAGTTTTATTTTTAACGATAAATTCAAACTTATTATTGCCGTTTGATAAATGTACACCCTGCCAGTAACTGCGTGCAACAGTACCCTGTTTGTTTTTAATTGAACCAAAATAAAATAGCGCATCTAACGGCTTACCATTCAAACGCATCTCAAAATTATCTGAGGGTTTATGTTTAATTGCAATATTTACTGAAGGTTGCGCTGGAGAAAAGTTTTTATCCGGCATTAACCACTTATAACCGGGCTTTTTATTTTTTATCCAGAACTCATCGAAAACACTAATATCGCGTTGTTCAGGAACTACTGGTGCCTCAATCAATTTTTCAATTTTTCGTTTTGGCTGCCCTTTTAATATTATTTTTCTAACTTTGCTTTTTGCTATCACCAGTTTAACTTTTCCAGGATCAATAATTTTACGGGTACTAACAACTAATTCAGCCCGACGATTAAGTGAACGCCCATGAATAGTATTATTCTTTGCTGCCGGGTCTTTATCACCCTCTGCTTTTAACTCGATAGTTTTTTTATCCAGTTTTAATTTATTTATTAAATAATCACCAACAACTTTAGCTCGCGCCATTGATAATGCAGTGTTATTTTTATACAACCACCAGCTTCGTCGATTAATAGGTACACCATCGGTATAACCCGTTATTTTATTCTTCAATATATCGACATCACCTAATGCTTTTATTGCCCGCTGCAACTTTTTTTTACTCGAACTTGATAATTGTGCCCCCATCGGGCCAAAATAAGCTCGATAAATCATCGACTTATTTTCTACATGCGCATGCCTGATTTCCAGTTTATTTTTAACCGGAACTGATCGAATATTTTTCTTTAAATCTGTATCCAGTAAGACCAGTGCGGTGGTAACTAACGACCCATTCGCCTGACCCTTAAGGTGAGCACGAAATTCAAGTCGCCGTTTCCAGTTACTCCCGAGATCACCAAAACGATAGACAATAATATTGTCATTTACAGAGGGTTCATTAATAGCCGTACCATTAAGCACACTGCTACCAGCCGTGTACTTAATACCCTGCGGCAACTTAACGATCAATCGATAATTTTTAACTGGAATATTCCCATTTTGCATATTAATACTGTATTTGATACTTTTATCATTTAATTTACTCTGCACATATAAAGAAGTTGTCCCTGTTAGTGGTGGCTTTTTTCTGACATAAAAATTGGTACGCCATAAAGAACCACCTTGTATGTCAACGAATTGGGAGAAATCTGTGCCTGCAAAACGGGTATTTTTAACACAGTCAATTACTTCATAATTATCCGGGATACTCGCCTTGTCCAGCTGCACGACATGCGTACCTGGCGTGATTCCTTCAAAATGATAATTGCCATTTTCGTCAGTGGTCGCATAGGTACCATCTTCCATAAACAGGCGTACCGAGGCAAGTCCAGGATCGGTAAATGCACTATTTTTACCACAACTTCCAACAATAACGCGACCGGCAATAAAACTGTGTCTGGTAAATAAATCTTCTGTCACGGTTATAGCCGCTAACGCAATATTTGACCGTACCTGCATATTATCTTCAGCCGCGGCACGATTAACCACCCTGCCCAGTTTGGTCGCAGCAGTAATTTCTGTTACATATTTAACTTGCACTGAAGCACCAGCGAGCAAATGGGCAATAGAGAATTTTAAAGTCCGTCCATCAGCAGAAATCACCGGTGCCTTTCCTGGTACATCATCATAACGAACTGAACCTGCCTGATAACGTAAACCCGCAGGTAAAGTGTCAGTAATCGTAATCTGGTTTGAGACCGCCGCACGATCAACATTTTCTACTTTCAGGGTGTACTGAACAAAATCACCAATGGCGACATAATCTTTTGATGCCGACTTGGTAATAACCAGTGCGGAGGGTAAAGGGTCAACCGGTATATCAACATGCAGTGGCGATCCCGCCAGCAGATTAAATATTTGTGCAAATGATGCATTGGTCTTCAATACAAAAGGTGCTTTGGGTAATTTCTGCAATGCCGCTGTGCTACTTTGTGAGGGAGCAACAAATCCTGGTGCCGGTGTCACCACCAGTTTATAGTTACCTGGTGCCATACGAGGAAAACGATACTCACCAGCGGGAAACTTATAAATAGTGCCACCACTGTCAGTCACCGTACTACCTGTTACCACCGGGTTACTGAACAGGCTGACACCATCATCCCCATAAACGGTGGCAGGCAGACCATTCGCACCCAGCAGTGTAACCACCGCTCCATTTTGTAATTTACCATCATAACTGCTGAACACACGCCCAAACGGATCGACCAGTGATTTATCAATACTGATATCAGAAGGGTCATACTGATCAATATACTGCACTGTTAAATTAGTACCCTCACCTAATGTCAGTAAACCGTTATATTGAACAACTGCTGCTGACGTTGACTGTATATACGCGATAAAGATGCCCGTATTAACACCCGTTTCCGTTAACTTTAACCTTTCCTTATCACCAACTGAACTGATAACAATGACATTTACAGTTTCTTTAATCGTCGGATTTAGATTCTGATCCAGGTCTTTTACTTCGATAAATATCGGCTCACCCGTGGTATATCCATTGGCCAAACTTAATGATAATGGTGTATTTGGATCGAGTACTTTGACACCACTACCGAGTAGCGAGACATGGGGACTGGGCGAGATAATAAAGCGGGCATTCACTTGCCCACTACTTGCATATTTTGTTGGTACGGGCAAGGTAATAGTGCTGGCTTTTAAATCCAGTTGATAAAGATTAATTGATGAAGGTGTTCTTATAATAGTCGTGACAACATTAACCGCATTGCTGGTAGCAACTATCGAGTTTGCCTGATAATTGAAACTGGCGGTTGCCGTATTGCTTATCACTGTACCAGGCAGTGTTACTGCATCGGCACCAACACTGACTAACAGGAATACGATAATAAATATAAATGGATTAATCGTCTTCCAATAATGATTAGTCGCGAAATGCAACAGACGCATTATTGGAAGACGGGCTACATTGTTGCCAACGTAACGCGCCTGACTGACTGACTTGTTTACTGCCGACTTTATTGTCGAGACTAATCTGCATTGCAGGAAGTTCAGACACACAAACAAACCTGCCTGGACAAAAATGCCCAGGCGGGTTAAACGTTGTCTGCTTAATTCAGGCAACACAAAAATCACGCAACTCTAGCCCGTTTATTTCAATCAATTACTGAATAATTGCATTAAAAGTAATAGTCAGTGATTTTCCCGCTGCCAGCGTTGCATTAGTCCCCATCACTTTAAAGATATCGGCACTAATAGTGCCCCCAGCACCGCCTGTATAGGCACAGCCGTCGCCATCGGCATCACCCGCATCACCGGTACAGTATTTGGTCACTGCATTAGCTACATCTGTGATTTGAATTGCCTTGCCTGCGGCAGAAGTGGGATTATTAACAGCCGTACCATTAGCAAAATTCGGGTCCAGTGCCAGTGAAGCAACCAGTGCATCCGACAATGTCGTTAGGTCCGCACTGGCGGCACCGGCGGCATTTGAAATAGTAATGGTGTAACGCACATAGGCACCTGGGAAAGCCTTTGGATTAATATTCAGATTCACTGGATCCCATAACGCTGTCGATGTTTTCTTCACTGTCAGTGCCGAAGACTTAATCGTATAAGAACTGTTATCCGACATCTGCGCGTTACTCGCAATATCTGCAGTACCCGCACCATTTTGGGTACCCGCCGCATCACCGAATACAGTCTGCATGGTAGCCGGATTATCCGCAATCGCTGCAACGGCAACACCTGCTGTAATAGTTGCGCTACCATTAGTAAATCCGGCGCCACCTGGACTGGCGTGACCGTTGTCATCCGTTACAATCGCATCAGCAACAATACCGGTACTATTATTTCTCGCAATCTGAGCAACTAATGACATTACCGCTGCATCGCCATTGACCAGTGCAGTTGTACCATTACTGCGAACCGCCGGAATGGTCGATACCACATAAACAACCTGTGGTGTATTCGGTGCTAAAGTAGCAACAAATGCAGCCGTATCCTGTGCTGACTGAAAACCAGCGGTGGCACCACTTTCTACAAACGTCTGTACTGAAGTGGTATCAAATACATCCGCTGCGCCACCAAAAGGGTTGACAGTAGCGTTAGCATTATTGAGACCTTTTAATAAAAAACCCTGCGGTGAGTTACCGGTATTTACTAAAATAAAAGCTACTGCCTGCAAGGTTCCGTTTGGTGTAACAAATGACGTTGTACCACCATGGGTTACGGTAAAGTTAACCAGTTTGTCTTCAACAAACGTTGTCGCAGATCCCTTACCAACGCCGGGTGTGGTATTGCCGGCACCCGTACCGGATTCAATTACTGTTTGGGCTGCGCCACCTACTGAATAACCCAAAGTGGCGGTATTACCAATCGTTGCGCCGGCTAAAGCGAAGGCATTAGGTGCATTCAACAGCCCAAAACTGCCCGCTAATACCAGACCAGCCAGCCTGTTTTTTGTTAATGTTCTCATTACGACTTTCCTCTTGTTAAACCTCACATTGAGGTTATAAAAGTGATTTCTATGGTGTTTATTTTTTGCATTTTTATCGAGTTTCCCGGTCTCGATCATGTTAACTATTCTAGTGCTGAACCTGTTTTATTCAGTGGGCCATCACGCATGCGGAAAGCCACCATTTTATGGCGGCAATCTTTCCGGTTATTACTAAGCATCTTTCTCATCCGTTCTGTGAGTAAACACATTATTTTTTAATTTGAGTTTTGTAAGAAACCAGGCCTTCTTCACCCGGCTTTAACGGCTTTTCATACACCCATCGAATCGCCCGGTACTCTCCTGGTTTTGCTAACCTGGATTGACCCGTTTTATCTTTCACAGTTAATTTCCCGGGTGATTGATAATGTTTTCCGTCGACAGAAAAAGTAATTATTGTTGATTTTCCACTGGCAGAACCTGCACGGTATCTCGAATTATTCGGTAAGGGATTATTCACCACAATATTGCTGACTGACTGTTTGCTAATATTTTTAAACTTAATTTCATACAGAATAATATCGCCCGGTAAAGCCAGTTTTGGTTCAACATAATCAAATTTCTTATCCCCTTTTTTGTCCGTTGTAATAACCTGCTTATAGGCGTTATTACTAAACCGAATGGCACCTTCTTTTGCTATCGCAGACAAACTGAACATGGCAAGTGCTATCATTAAAAAACAATTCAGAAAATGATTTTGTATGGTTTTATTTCTCACTTTATTTACCTCTATTATTGGTTACTAATTATTGGTTACTGATTACTGATTACTGATTACTAATTAATGGTTACTGAAAAAATAATGACATTGGTGACCCCAGGTAATACAGATTTTGTACCACCCTGACTTAAATCAACTGCAATTGATGTGACCGGTTTCGTTGAAATACTTATGGCTTGCGAATAATCGGCTGGCACATCATTCGCATCCGTTTGTGCAACACCGTTCAGAGAGAGAGAACCACCGACATAGCTGGTATTGGCAGGAATAAAGTCTTTCACCACAAGATTATCAACACGGGTATTACCCGCTACGCTGACATCAAGCTGATAGCGCAGTGTCGCGCTCGGATAGGGCTTATTGCCCCCCAGGGAATCAATAACTTTAACGGACTTAACAATCAACACAGGAGGAGCAACACGATAGGCACCGGCATCAGCATGCTGGCCATTACCGGCAACATCCTGAACCATTGCACTGCTTACATCTTCTGTTTTATTGCCTGCCGGATCATTAAAAACAGTGTCCATACCAATCGTGTTAGCCGTATTGACCGAGCTACCCGCTGTTACCATAGTCGCGCCATTGCTGTACCCAGAAGCCGGGTTAGCCGGGCTGATACGACCATTATCATCATGCGTAATCGCAGCACCCTCAATACCTTTTGCACCACCTTCTGCAACCTGTGCAATCAGCGCAACAGCCGCAACATCACCGGACTTTAAACCAGCAGGTATTGATGCAACAACATAAACCACCGCCGTCGCATTAGGCGCTAGTTCATCAACAAAAACGGCGGTATCCTGACTGGCCTGGTAACCGGGAGTAGCACCACTTTCAACAAACGTCCGCATGGGCGAAAGTGTGTCGAAGTTATCCGCAGGCGATGAAAAAGGATTGGGGGTGGTATTGACAGCAGCGAGTAGAAAATCTTGTGTAGCATTCCCACTATTTAGAATCCTGAACGCCATTACCGCGCCAGTCATGCCATTGACCACGCGATCATATACACCATCATTAATTTTACTAACCGTAAAATTGATCAGCCGGTCTTCAGTAAAACGGGTACTCGCTGTCGACGTACCTGCGATACCACTAATGTTGTAATTGAGCGTTGCTGTATTATTAATGCTATCACCTGCGGCAGCAAAAACAGGCTTCGACACAAACAGGAAAAGCAAGATAAATAGAACGCAAAATAGAAATGTACCGCTATTTCTACTATCTTTATCGTACTTTATTTTTTTGACGTTCATGTATTTAGTTCATGCCATGCATTTTTCTGAGTCATTTTTTACTGTTAAAAAACGGTCAGCTTTAAACTGCCAGTCTTAAAACGGAAATAGGCTCAGTACCGCATTAGCACCATTAAGCAAACAGAGATTTCAGGCATTTAGGGATTTGTCACATTTAAGGCGAAAAAAACTTTAGTTATTTTTTGTAAAGTTTTGTAATACTTATAAAATAGACGCTAAGTACGTGAAAATCAAAGAAGTATGAGATAAAAAAATGGATTTTTTTGTGTCATAATTTGACAAAATTGTCTAAATAGTAACAATTTGAAAGGCGCTTCAGGTATGGCCTGTATAGACAATATTCTACACATAGGGAACAGGGGAACAGTGAGTTGGAATATAACTGGAAACAAGGAGGGGCATCAATAGATGCAAAACTGAAGCCGTAAATTTTGTGTTTTAAACTTTTACTCTTCTGGAAATACTTCTCTAATCAATGGGATAGTCAGTGAGCGCTGCATCGACATCGCCACTTTATCCAGTATCTCCAACCGCCTGAACTGGTCGCTTAAATCCCTTGGATAGCGCGTCAACAGGTAGCCGGCAACATTTTCGGTGAGTGCCAGCCCACTTTGTCTGGCTCGAATCTGCATTGCCTTAACTTTTTCATCATCCACCAGTGCTTTAAGTTGAAAGACGGGACCCCAGCTAAGGCGTGAGCGTAAATCAGCCAATACGATCTTGCTGGCTTCAGGTGAATGGACTGAGGACATAATTAAATTATTGCCCGTTTCTCTCACTCGGTTGATTAAATCAAACAACGCCTCCTGCCAATGCGTATTATTTAACCAAATTTCGAGCTCATCCAGACAAATGAGATGCAATTGCTCCAGACCTTCGAATATCACCGGGGTTCGCATCAGCATTTGTTGCGAGGTGAAATAACAGACTGTACGTTGATGTTTTGCTGCAAGATGACAGGCCGCTTGCAATAAATGACTTTTCCCACGGCCGTTTTCGCCCCACAGAAAAATCTGTTGCTCGCCTTCATCCCGTGCGCACTGGCGCAGAATGCTGGCTACCAGCGCGTTTTCGCCTTCAACGAACGTATCAAAATTAAAACGCTCGCCGGACTCCAGGCCCAGTGGCAACTGTGGATGCATAAAAGGGGGAGATTTCATGCTAAAAAAACGTAGCCCCACTGCGACAAACAGAAAAATAATATTTTACCGGCACTTTCTTTCTCAGCCACTACATTTTACAGCCGAAAATAATAAATCAGCTTTTTTCTGCCCTTCTCTACTGCATGATTCGTTATCTCAGTAGAATTACTGGCTGTTACTGCTCCAGGTGATCTTTTTCCTTCAGTCATCGCGGGTTTTAAATCTGTTTCAGTCTGCACAGGCGATGTAGTTTTTGTAATAGAAGATGCTATATTTGGTGGCACTTTTTTAATCGGAACCGCTTCTGTTGAAGATCCTGTCGGTGACAGAACGTCAGGCTTGTTATCCACCGCAATCAGTTTCGCATCATTCTTTAGCAACATCAGAAAGGCATCTGTATCACTGCGAAGATCAAGTTTAAATTCAACGGTATTTCCATCTATTCGAGCTATCTGCAACGTTTTTACTGCCGACATCGAAGCTAAATAGTCATGCACGTATTTATATTTCGTAACGGCATTAATCCCACTAACATCAAGATAAACAGGTTCAGCCTCCTGGCCCGACTTCAATTCATGAATGGCATACATCTGTCCCATCGTATCAACAACTTGACCAAGCGCTTGCTGTATTAACTTGTTGTAATCTTCATTTTCATTACTCCAGCGGTATTCCGATTTTTTAGACAACAGAGTCCATTCTGCCTGCCAGACATGACCATCCCAGCTCAGGCTAACACTTAATACCGGCCCTTTTGCATAACGTGCAGAGGCTTTTTCCAGCGGCTCGCGAAAACCGCCACGAATATCAGAGAAACTCAGAATCTTACTGTCCCTGTCATCATACGCAGGCCAACGAGGCGGGACACCACGGCGTTTTAGTACTTTATCTATCGCTGTTTTGATTAAAGAACTTTCAGTCTTTTTTAATACATACTCTGTCCGACCATCTCGCACTGCCACCCAGATAACCAGATCCGCCCGGTGTTCACTCCAGATTGGAAAACCATTTTTTCTTAAATAGTTAACTATTCGAGTGCCGTTGTACTGTACTGTAAGCAGAAAATTAATCACCTTCCCTTCTGCTGTAACTTCAGACTGGGTAATGGGTTGATAACTATAGCGTTTTACGTAACTTCTGGGGGTGGGTAATTTCAGCTTGCTGGCAATAATGCTATCCCCAGAAAGGCGAATAAAGACTTCTTCCAGGCCTGAAGCAAAAGCACGGCGGCGAACAGCTCGACTTTCATTGGTAACCGGTATAGCGGCATCATATAAATTCAAATTCTGTCCAGCATAAGACGATTTAACTGGAGCCAGAAAAAGAGTAAGAAATAGCGATAAAATAAGCAGTCCGTGATTGACCACCCGTTTTACTATTATGCGCTTTTGAGGCGGACGACTCAGGCACCCAGTGACTAACCGTTGCCTGCTAAATATCACCTGAATCATTTTCAATAAGAATAATTTCAATCACGTTTCTAGGAGCGTGTACAATAGCACATCTTATAATAACACGGCTAAACAACCCTGAGAAATCCAGGTTAAATCTATAAATATTATGGCTAGTAACTCTTCTAAACCCACCCGATCGCTGAATTACCGTGATGCCGGCGTTAATATTGATGCCGGTAATGTCTTCGTTGAAAAAATAAAAGCCAGTGTCCACAGTACCCATCGTCCCGGCGTTATGGGTAGTCTGGGCGGATTTGGCGGTCTGTTTGAACTGCCTGAAGGTTACAAACAACCCGTACTGGTATCTGGCACTGATGGTGTTGGTACTAAATTAAAACTGGCAATTGAACTAGGCATCCACAACACCATCGGTGTTGATCTGGTTGCTATGTGCGTCAATGACATTCTAGTGCTAGGCGCTGAACCACTGTATTTTCTGGATTACTACGCAACAGGAAAACTCGACACAGACCTCGCTGCTGATGTCATTGCAGGCATTGCCGAGGGTTGCCGTCAATCCAGAGCCGCCCTGATCGGTGGTGAAACTGCCGAAATGCCGGGGATGTATGGTAACGGGGATTACGACCTTGCCGGTTTTTGTGTGGGGGTGGTTGAGAAACAACAAATTATTGATGGCAGTCAGGTAAAGGCCGGTGATGTAATGATCGCACTCTCATCAAGCGGGCCACATTCCAATGGTTACTCTCTAATTCGAAAAATTATTGACCTCAATCAGGCCGATCTAAACCAGCCGCTATCTGGTACTGAAACAACACTAGGTGCCGCCTTGTTGACCCCTACGCGCATCTATGTGCAGGCCATTCACAAAGTCCTGGCAGAAATTAATCTCCACGCCCTTGCCCATATTACCGGTGGCGGTCTGCTGGAAAACATTCCACGCGTACTACCTACGAATACTCAGGCGGTAATTGACAGCAATAGCTGGCGGCTACCTGAAATCTTTCAATGGTTACAGAATAAGGGGAATGTCGAGACACAGGAAATGTACCGTACCTTCAACTGTGGTATTGGCATGGTGGTAATCGTTAGCGCAGATGATGCCAACAGGACCATTAAAAAATTCAACCAGCAGGGCGAAGTAGCCTGGCAGCTTGGTCAGATATGCAGTACAGATAATGAAACTCAGGTTATCTTTAAAGCGTGCTAAAAATTTGATCGCATTACGTCAATAATGCCCATTTCGACACCTTCTCTGGTTGTATTAATTTCCGGTTCTGGCAGTAACCTGCAGGCAATTATCAATGCGGTGAAAAATAAACAGATTCATGCAAGACTCTGTGCTGTTATCAGTAATCGTGCTGATTCCTTCGGGCTGCAACGTGCAAAAAATGCCGGTATAAAGACCTTTATTATTGACCATAGAAACTATCATAGTCGTGAAAACTTTGATTCCGCTTTAATCGAACGCATCGATGAATGCCAGCCAGATCTGGTTATCCTCGCGGGTTTTATGCGAATATTAACCACCCGATTTATTCAACATTATGCTGACCGTTTATTGAATATTCACCCTTCTCTGCTGCCGAAATATAAAGGGCTTAATACACATAAACGCGCGCTGGAGAATGCAGAGACAAAACATGGTGCCAGCATTCATCTGGTAAGTAACGAACTCGATAGTGGCGCGATTGTCTTACAGGCAGAGATACCGATAAATTCCAGTGATACACAGGAAATTCTGGCTGCACGCGTACTCAAGCAGGAACATGTAATCTATCCACTGGCGATTGCACTCATTATTGATGGAGAATTAACCATTAGCAACAATGCACTTACCTATAATCAGAAACCACTCACACACCCCCTGTTATGGCAATCAGGCCTGCTCAGAGAACAGTGAATAATCTTCGTATTAAAAATAGATACATCACCTTCACCCTGCTTCTATTTAGCTCGGCCTGTGGCGCAACGCCAATCAACCACGTCCTGCCTGAATTTACCGCCCGATACGCCATTACCAAATACGATATAAAACTGGCTGAAGCGGTTTATGTCTTACGCTACACCCGTACCGGCTATATTATATCGCAACATACTCGTCTGTCTGGCATCGCGGCCTTATTCAGAAATGATAAAATAAATGCTTACAGTATTATTGATAAAGTGAATGGGCAATTGCGTCTGCAAAAATTTAGCTACCAACAAACCGGTAAAAAGAAAAACCGCGATGAAAACATCCTCCTTTCCTATAACAAAAAAAATAACGCTGAAATAACCACAATTACCGGTCTATCCAGGAACACGCCCGTCGCCATTAACACCACCGGAGCAGTCTGGGACATTCTTTCTTTCCAGGTACCATTAATGGCAGAAGTAACAGCAACCAAAACCCGCTACCCTTATATGGCCGTTATCAATGGTAAACTGAACCAATATACTTTTAATTTAACCAACAAAAAGAAATATGACTTTGCTAACAAAAGTTACCAACTATTAGAAATGGTTCGCAATAACCATGAAAAAACCCGCGCATTGCATATCTGGCTAGCACCCAAACTTCACAACCTGCCAGTCGTTGTTGAAAATTACCGTGGTGGCAGCTTGAATTCAAGGATGCAACTTGAATCAGTGCAGTTTAATAATAGCCCACCACTAACAGCAAACACCGACTCAAATTCTGATGAATAACTTCACTGACAACAAGGAAGACTCGGCCGCATCCCCGCCCAGTAAAACGCAGCTAAAACGTCAGGCCCACCAACGGGTAGATCTGGCTGAAGACATTCTGAACCTTAAGGCAAAGGAGATAACATTACTCAAACTACCCGCTGAACTTGATGCAGCCGTACAGACCGCATTAAAAATAAAATCACGTAGCGGTTTAAAGCGCCAACGACTCTATATTGGTAAACTGCTTCACCATCTCGACTACGCGACAATTGAAAAGCAGTTACATACAATCAGGCACCAGCACGATACAAACACTGCCGCCTTCAAACGGCTGGAATCCTGGCGTGACCGACTTGTTACGGGTGATAACCAGGTGCTGATGGAAATCATCCAGCACTTTCAGCACATTGACCGCCAGCACATCCATCAGTTAGTGCGGCAGGCAAAACAGGAACAAACAAAAAGCAAACCACCTGCTTCGGCCAGGAAGCTATTTCATTATTTACAGACGCTGGAAAAAACTCAGGATGATTGAACCACCAACATAAGCACCCACACTGCAGCACTTCATCTCCCACGCCAGACAGCATAAACAGGTTGAATAGGCCGCTTTAATGCGGGTTTTGTTAACCTGGGTATTGCATAAAAAGGGAGCATCTTGAAAAAAACCTGCAGCGTGTTTATTGGCACATAGTGTCCTGTCAAATAAACTCAATTTTTTTATTGTAATCATGCTCTTAGCTAGGATATTTAGCGGCCTTATAAAACATCTGAGTTAAGAGTCAACGAGTTAATGTTAAATTATTGACTCGGCACAATCAACAATAGCTAAAACTTATCTAAAGCTATCGGGTTTCATGCCGAGTATAGTCATATGGCGAATAAATTAGACTATTTACTGATAACGATTTACCAACCAGTGTTGTACCTGGTCACTTAAACCAAACTCGGCAAATAACTGTTGTAGCAGCGTCCATCGCCACCTGCAACAAACCATCCACGTTACTTTCCGGTTTCTGATAGTACTACCGCTACTGAAAAGGACAACATGATTACGCATACTCAAGGCAAACCATACGTGGATTTTGATTACGATGAATATGTTTAAAAACAGGCACATAATCCATCTACTACCCAGTTGGCTACAGCAACATATGTTGACCTCTGGGTACAAGCGGAGCGCTGGTTTGCAGCCACCTTTAAACCGGCAGGATACGAATCAATCCTTACCCTCTCAGAAAAAGAGTAAGACCGGCACTGCAAAATTCTGTTTTAATCCCTCACTGAAACCAGATAATCAATGCCAGAACAGACAGGCAGACGCTGATAACAGGCCAGAATACAACGCTGAATCTTCGCTTTCCGACCAGAAAGAACACCCGGAAACACCTCAGCAGTTAAAAGCCAGCCAGCTTGATCTCAGCCGGTTATCGGAACTGCACAAGCTTGGGCATAAAAATGGCCATAATGTTCTGCAACGCTCCATTAAGTATTTTCTGGATAAGGTTCCGCAGAACATTAAAGATTTACACAACGCATTAGATACCGGGAATATCGAAGATGTTCGGATGATCGCACATAACCTGAAGTCAGGCAGTGCCACATTAGGTGCCATGCATTTTTCTGAATACTGCCTGCAATTGGAGACTGCAGCGCGAAAAGACCAACACGATAACATCATCAGGCTGATTGAATCAATCGAAGAGAATGTCCCGCAGGTACTTGCCGCTCTTAATGATATTCTGCAGGAACCACAGTTCGAAGAATCGACACAGACACTCGATCAACCAGATACAGGACGTATATTACTGGTCGATGATGACGCAGGTTTCCGACTCACCACATGCGATGCTTTACGGGGCGCTGGTTTTGTTGTTGACGAAGCAGATAGCGGCAAACAGGCACTACTCATGATCGACAAAAACTTACCGGATCTGATCCTGCTTGACGCGCTCATGCCAGAGATGGATGGCTTTGAAGTCTGTCAATGCCTGAAAAAAAACACCAGCACCCCGACAATACCCGTAATGATGGTAACCGGTCTGGATGACATGGACTCGGTCAACAGAGCATTTAAGTCGGGCGCTGACAGCTTTGCAAATAAACCATTGAATCACACGATTCTAATTCACCGCCTGCGATTTCAGCTCAGAGCAGCAAAAGATGCCCTCGCCCTACGCGAAAGTAAGGAACAACTTGCCAGCGCACAACGCATGGCAAAATTGGGTTACTGGCGCTGGAATGCTCAAACTGACGAGTTCATTGTATCGGATCAGTTCACTACTATGTTCACCTCAAAAGCCAGGAAAGACTGTAAAAATATCGCCCACTACCTTGAGTACATTCACCCTGATGATCGAAAATCAACCCACGACAGCATTCTGTCTGCGCTAGGTGGAGTACCGACAGAGGCAACTAATTTACGGATTATAAGTGATAATAAGTGTGAAATCATCGTGCATCAGGAAATTGCCCTAACCACTGATTCTGACCATATAGTCCTGGGTACAGTACAGGATATCACGCAACAACATGATGCCGAACAGCGTATCCGCCAACTTGCCTATTTTGATGAACTCACAGGCATTGCCAGTCGCCCCTACTTCTATCAGCACATTAACAACCAGATTAAAAGCGCAGCTCGACGACACGAGAAATTTAGTCTGCTCTATCTCGACCTGGATGGTTTTAAAGACATTAACGACAGCCTTGGTCATAACATGGGTGACAAACTACTGATCACCATTGCCCAACGGTTACAAAAATTAATCCACGACAGTGACTTTGTCGCCCGTCTTAGTGGTGATGAGTTCTGCATTTTTATTGATAGCATGCATGATGAATATGAAGCCGCGGCATTAGCAAACCAGGCACTGCACGAAATCAATCAACCCCTGGATCTAGGAACACAAACAGTCCATCCCCGATGCAGTATCGGTATCGCTCGATACCCTGAAGATGGCAAAAATTTACATGAGTTACTCAAGGCTGCTGATAGCGCTATGTATGCTGCAAAAGCAAAAGGTAAACACCGTTATGCCTTTTATTACCCCGACCTGACCACGCAGGCCGAGACCCGACTGCAAATGGAACAGGATTTACGCCTGGCTATTGAACGTAATGAGCTGGAATTATTTTATCAACCACAAGTCGAATTACGCAGTGGGAAAATGGTGGGCGTTGAGGCGCTGATACGCTGGAACCACCCAAAAAAAGGGCTGATTTCACCCGCTGATTTTATTCCTATTGCAGAACGTATTGGGCTAATAAAGGTACTGGGGGACTGGGTATTAAGAACGGCCTGTACCCAGGCCGTTAGCTGGCGCAACGCAGGCCTGCCAAAACTGCAAATGGCAGTAAACATCTCACCCACACATTTCCAGGACCCGGTACTAATCACCTCAGTCAAAGAAATACTTAAAGAAACGGGGATGCACGTCGCTGACCTGGAGCTGGAAGTAACTGAAAGCGTGGTGCAGACAACCGGTAAAAATGTCGATATGTTCAATCGATTAAGAGAGATGGGTCTAAAAATCGCTATCGATGATTTCGGCACCGGCTATTCCTCTCTGTCCTCACTTAAGTACTTACCCATTGACTGTCTGAAGATCGACCGGATATTTATTATCGATATGCTAAATGATCCTGAATCATCCATTATTCTGGGTGCCATTGCGAATGTTTCCCATGCATTGGGTTATACCATCGTCGCCGAAGGTGTAGAAGAATATGAGCAAGTTGTTGCGCTAAATGGTTTCGGCTGCGAAATGATTCAGGGTTACTATTTTAGCCGCCCAGTCCCCGCTGATAAAATACCCTCACTGGCACAACGTGACTTTATGGCTGCATCAACAAAAACGAATATAAATCACCTGCTTCCAGGACGCAAACAATCAGCAACCCAACCAACCGATCTCAAAAAATGAATGCATTAAACCTCCTCTCTGGCGAAAAAGAAGCTTTACGGCGACTAAACTGTAAACACATTCCCGTACTACCACCCGATATATCCATACTGATTAAATCATTAACCGATGATTCAGTCAGTTTTAGCCAACTTGCCAACGCTCTCGAGCTGTATCCCAGTATTGCTGCACGCCTTATTGCCATCGCCAACTCAGCCTGGTCAGGCCCAATTGAAGAAATTACCTCCCTGGAAATCGCCTGCGCCCGCCTGGGATTCAATATTGTTAGAAGTATTAGCATCGCATTAGCCGTTGCCGCCCCCTTTGACCCAAATCGTTGCCCCGGCTTCGATGCCAAACGTTTCTGGACGACCTCGCTACTGGCGGCCGAAGGTGCTGTTTTTTTAGCAACCAGCAGCCCGTCCATTAACATACAGACAGCAACCGCAAGAGCAGCAGGGATGATGCACAATTTAGGTATACTGCTACTGGCAGACCGTTTACCGATCGAGATGAATGAGTCAATCAAACTTGTTCAAAAACAGGAATACATTCATCTTGGTGATGCGCTGCAATTTATGCTGGGATTTAACCACTGCGATGCTGGCCAAATTTTAGGCCAAAACTGGAAGCTGCCAAAAATATTGATCGATGCAATGGCTCATCAAACCGTAGCCGACAACCCACAAGAACCAGTCAGTGAAACAGCCAACCTGATCAGACTAACCGCCTCAATGGTATCATCCTTGCAACAGGGGCGTTCCTGGCCCTTACCAGAGGATCCATTAGAAAAACTGCAAATTACCACAATAAATGCCGCCAGGGTATTTGAACGCTTATCCGATCAACTGGAGCCGTTACAAAAAACAGCTAACAACCTTTTTGTCGCATAATACAAACAACGCCAGGTGAACAAAAATCATAAAAATACCGATTTTTTTCCTGACAGGAACAGAAATACCGGCCTTAACCTTAATTAAGCGGAAACCTGCAGTGTGTTCAACTTTCGGCGCTTACCTGCCGCATCAGCCAATTGTTTTAAACAGCGCTCCGTATTTTCCCACGACATGCAGGCATCGGTAATACTCTGACCATAAGTAAGTGGCTGCCCAGGCACAACATTCTGTCGCCCTTCTATCAGATGGCTCTCCAGCATCAAACCTATTATCCGCTTTTCACCCGCGCTAACCTGCTGTGCAATATTGCGACATACATCAACCTGCCGGCGATAATCTTTCAGGCTATTTGCATGTGAGCAATCAATCATCATCTGGGGTTTTAAGCCATATGTTTCTAATTGTTCTGCAGCATAGCTTACGCTACTCGCATCATAGTTCGGTTGCTTGCCACCCCGCAAAATAATATGGCAGTCATTGTTTCCTCTGGTAGAAAAAATGGCGGAATGGCCTTCTTTCGTTAAAGACATGAAAACATGCGGCCGAGAAGCCGCATTAACGGCATCAATTGCAGTTTTAAATCCGCCATCTGTACTATTTTTAAAACCAACTGGGCAAGACAAACCTGAAGCAAGTTCGCGGTGCCCCTGACTTTCCGTTGTGCGAGCACCAATCGCACCCCAGCTAACCAGATCAGCAATGTATTGTGGACTGATTAAATCAAGAAATTCCGTGCCGGCAGGAATTCCTTCAACCGCCAGATCCCGCAATAGCTGACGCGCCAACTTGAGACCCTTATTAATACGAAAACTGCCATCTAGATCCGGGTCATTAATTAATCCCTTCCAGCCCACCGTGGTGCGTGGTTTTTCAAAATACACGCGCATAACGATACAAAGATCATCCTTAAACTCGCTGATTAATGGTTTTAACCGCAGCGCATATTCACGCGCAGCTTCTGGGTCATGCACGGAGCAAGGACCGACAACAACCATTAGCCGGTCATCACTGCCATGCAAAATAGCATGGATAGCATTACGCGCATGATAAACCGTTTCTGACGCCGGCTCATCCATAGGGATTGCTTTATGCAAAACTTCTGGTGCAAGCACTTCCTGCAAACCTGTTATACGCACATCATCAGTTTTAAAAATCATCTTGCTTTTCTCTGGCCATTTTTCAACTAGCAGGTGTGTTGATTATTTTAAATCAAAGCACCCAGACAGCGTTGCCATCAAAGCGAGTGATCAAATAACCACAACAACCAGCTGTGACTACTGTTAATGCCTTTGTTAATGTCTGATTATATAGTAATTTTCGGCCGCAATAAATGCAGCCTGGGTTGCGTGCAGGGTTTATTTTTCCCGCTGTACCCTATAGCTTATCCAGTAACGCAGGCAGTTCATACAAACGGCTAATTTCTACAGCCAGGATGGTGGGCAGACAAGGCCACATCAATAGTCGCACCCGGCCCAAGCTTTTCGGGTAATGAGTGAACCAGTGCATTTTCAGCTAAGGCTATATTTTCAGGCAAATAAAGCACATGATGGACTGTGTCTGTGGCTTGTTGATACCCTATTTTATGGTAGCCAGCAATAAATCCACCAACGAAAACCATCAGCAGTAACAAAATCAGACTCATGCCTGCCTTAAGCAGATCACACGTATCTAACAGAACAGGTGCCACGGTGCTCATTCAGGGACAGCATATAAATTCATATTACATTTTCAACAAAATTAGTCTTTTTTCTTAAACCTCAGCGACCGGTATGTTGACCCATTGATACCAGTGTTTGAATAAATCCTCATCAAGTGCACCTAATACCGAACGGGTTTCCAGTTGTGCACGAAACACCGGTTCATTATCTAGCGCAATACTATGCCCCCCCGCTTCGGCAAATATCAGGCTGCCCGCCGCATAATCCCAGAGTTTCTGACCGCCGTGTATATAGAGATCAAAACGCCCTGCCGCCAACCAGCACCAATCAATCGCTGAAGAGCCCAGATTACGTTGAGAAATAGCTAAATTATCACTTATGAATCTTGATGATAAAGCCGTAGGTAATCGTTTTAAGTCAATTTCGGCAATAATGTGTTTATTTTTCTCCAGCGTAGACTTTTGATAGCTAAGTACGTCACCATTTAATCTCGCACCTTTGCCCTTGATTGCGGTAAACATCTCATCGCGTACTGGATCATAAATCAGCCCAAGCTGCTGTTTCCGGTTGATGATTAGCGCAATTGAGACTGCAAAAAAAGGTAATCCAGCAGCAAAATTACTGGTCCCATCAAGCGGATCCACACACCAGTAACCCGTATTTTTCTGCAGAACAGCAAGCTGCTCCTGCTCGCTCATTTCTTCTCCCAGCAGGGCGTAATCCGGCCATATTTGAAACAGCTCTGCCTGTAGACGCGCCTGCATCGCAAGGTCAGCGGGGGTAACAACGCTACCGTCATCCTTATATTCATACTCAGAACACCCAAACTCATCTAACAGCTCTTCTTTTGCTGCTTTACGCACCAGCGCTTCAAGTGTGCTTAAATCAACTAACATCTGATCAGGTAAACTCATTATTTAATACCTGGAATACATTTGTGGCCTAATTACCATGGGATATCACTGCCATCAATATCGATAAAACGGCCATTGTCATCAGCAGTCAGGGATTTAATGATGGAGAATAGTTGTATCACACATTCAGCAACAGAAATTTCTGCATCCACACCACCCATATCAGTTTTTACCCAACCCGGATGCATGGCCACACAGTTAATAGTCTGTGACTGTAAATCAATTGAAAGACTTTTAACCACGGCATTAAGCGCCGCTTTACTGGAACGATAGATATAACTATTACCCGAATCATTATCCCCCATGCTACCCATTTTACTGCTGATACAAACCACCTGTTTCTTACTGCCCAGAACAAGTTGTCCGATAAAAGCTTCAACCATTTTTAACGGTGCAATACTGTTTATCTGCAATGTCTGCAACCAGTCGGCGACATCAACCGAACCAAATTCATTGTTATCAGAACCATACACACCCGCATTATTGATAAGCAGATCAATCGGCTCATTTCTTAATTCATACGAAAGTGCCTGTAGCGTTGCCAGCTCCATCATATCTGCAATGTGTACGCTAATCAGACCATTGGATAATTTGGCCAGAGCAAATAAATGCTCTGCATTATGCGGATTACGGCAACAGGCAAATACGCGCCAGCCCTGCCGCATCGCGTAATGCACCATTTCAAGCCCAATACCTCGATTGGCACCGGTAATTAGAATATTCAAAATAGTATCCAGATGGAAAAGTTAAGCCTGGTATTGTACACATAACCAAACTTACAATGCATGATTACCCGATTTTATCACCGGTATTGGCATCTAAAATATCGACACGACTGAACAGGTAGCGCAGGATAATAAATATTATCACCCAGTATTACTGATTAATATTACTGACTAATATTATAAAGCTGATTTAAATAGAATTGCTCGAACTCATCACCTGGCAATGCCTTGCTCCAGTAATAACCCTGTGCATACTGACAGCCAAGACCTTTTAGCATCGCCAGTTGACGTTCGTTTTCAACACCTTCAGCCAGTAAATTCAGTTTTAAACCACGGGTTAAGCCGGCAATTGCACTAACAATTGCGCTGTCTTCTTCATTATCAGGGATGCCATCAATAAAAGTTTTATCAATTTTGACCGTATCAACCGGAAATTTTTTCAGGTAAGCCAAAGAAGCATAACCTGTACCAAAGTCATCAAGTGAAACACTGATGCCCATCTCACGCAGCTTACCTAATGTTGCTTCCACTCCTCCGTGATTATCAATCAGTGTCTGTTCTGTAATTTCAACTGCCAGTGATTTCCCCTCAACACCATGTTCATCCATCGCTCGAGCAAACAAACTAACAAGATCCTGCTCCTTAAATTGTCGCGGCGACAAATTAATGGAGATCAGCTGGTTTTCTAGCCCCACGCTTTCCCAGGCCTTTAACTGTTTGCATACACTTATAATTAACCATTCACCCAGCGTTATAATTAAACTGCTATCTTCAATCGTTCCGACAAAATCTTCTGGATGAATCATACCTTTATCAGGATGCTGCCAACGCAACAGTGCCTCAACACAAAAAACTTCATTTTTATGCAAATCAATAACTGGCTGATAATAAATATAGAATTCATCCGACTCAAAAGCGGAACGTAAACTATTCTCCAGCTCCAGGCGTTTCATTGCCGTCACACTCATCTCGGGTTTGTAAAACTGAAAACAGTGCCGACCATTCTCTTTTGCACGGTACATCGCCGTATCCGCATTTTTTAATATCTTCCTGGCATCATCACCGTCTTCAGGGAAAATAGCGATACCGATACTTGCGCTGGTATAGGTTTCCTGATCATCCAGCCTGACATTATGCTCAAGAATAGTGGTTAAATTATCCGCAATGGATATCGCATCCTCAGCTCCTTCGATACCTTCTATAATAACAGCAAATTCATCACCACCGATACGAGCAATAGTGTCCGCTCGCCGTAGCGAGCGCGCAATTAGCTTGCCAACAGCCCGGATAAGCTTATCTCCAGCATCATGGCCAAAGGAGTCATTTACCAGTTTAAAATCATCAATATCAACCAGTAATAATGCAATGGATGTGTGGCTACGTTCGGCACGAACTATCGCCTGCTCAAGCCGATCAGCGAATAATAGACGATTGGGCAAATCGGTTAATGTATCTCGATAGGCGAGGAGCTCAACTTTGCGCTCAGCAACCACCTTCGCGACCACTGATTTCACTCGATGTTTCAATACTGCCCATTTAATGGGCTTGGTAATGAAATCGATGGCACCAACTTCGTAAGCGCGTTCAACCGAGGCATCATCATCAAGACCGGTAATCATTATCACCGGAATGTCAGCATGTCCATTATCTTTAAGCTGCTGACAGGTGGTAAATCCGTCAATACCCGGCATGACTGCATCGAGCAAAATGAGTGCAGGGTGATATTTTTCTACGGCTTTAATCGCTTCCAGACCATCGGACGCCTCAATAATATCAAATGCTTCTGATTCAAGTACATGGCGAACCATCAGACGGATAGAAGGGTCATCGTCTGCCAGAACTACTATTGGTCGCTCCTCACATTTCTGTGTGTCATTGAAGAGTGATACAACATTTGACATAGATTAACTACTCCCATTTTTTAGTTACTGATCATCCAGAAAATACTGTTCAGAAAACTGGACAGCTTATGTCCTACTGCTCACACGATGCTACACATTATGCACATAATTAAGCGATGAACTAAGTGTAGCCTGTGTCGGCTAAATCTACAGCAAATTAGTTTTTTTTATTCTTAGCCGCCTTGACATCTGATACTACAGTACAAAAATCTCTCTGGGAAGGGCATTTATCAATGATTTACAGACTTTTACTTACCAGTTCAGCCACATCTTTCGACAGCTTAGGCAATGACAATAAGCGCTGTAACTGTGCTTTCATTAAGACCTGACGAGCTTTATCGTAGCGCTTCCACCGTGTTAAAGGAATCGACAGTCGCGAAGCAATCTGTGGATTTAGCACGTCCAGTTTTTCAATATACTGGCCTAATAATTGATAACCGTAGCCACTATGATGATGAAAGCACAGCGGGTTGAGCGAACAGAACACACCCAGTAGAGCACGCACACGATTAGGGTTTTTAATGTCAAAATCGGGGTGCTCAAATAATACCTCGACACGCTTTAATGTTGCAGCAGCGGGCGCACTGGCCTGTATGCTAAACCATTTATCCAGCACCAGATCATCCTGTTTCCACTGCATATAAAATGCATCGATAACTTCATTCGACTGCTCGGCTTCATGGTGCACCAGTACTTTGAATGCAACCAACTGGTTGGTCATATTGTCTGCTGTGTCAAATTGAGCTCTGGCCAGTGACTCACCGACCCCAGGTATATACATAAGATAAGACAGCGCCATATTACGCACAAACCGTTTCCCCATCGACGCGGGAGTTAAGTCAAATACCTGAACATTATTTTTTTCATAGATAGCCAGCCAGTCAGCTTGCAGCTGCTGCGCCATTTGCTGATGAATAAATTCACGCGCCCGATAAATTGCAGTAACATCAATAACTGTCATCATCTCGCTAATATATGAGATAGAAGGTAATGCCAGTGCGCGTGCCAATAGCGCATTATCCAGTGTTTTATTTTTTAGTGTTGTACGACAGGCCTCAATAAAATAGTCAGGTACGACCAAAGTATGCTGTTGTTGAATGGCTTTAACCAGATCAAGAATGATACATGTTGCTAATTGCTGACCAGCATCCCAACGGTTAAACGCATCATTTTCGTACCGCATGCAGAAGGCCAGCTCTTCATTTTCCCGCGCATAACTTAACTTGACCGGTGCCGAATATCCCTTAAGAATGGACAAAACAGGTTTTTCCTTCACTCCATTAAAAACAAACTGCTGTTCAACATCGGTAAAGTCCAGCACAAACGTTTCACCTCTTTGTGACTGATAAGCAGCAGTATAATCCACCGTCATTAAATTACCATTGTGCTCCATCAGACTTACAGAAATCGGGATATGGAACGGTAATTTTGTTGCCTGTTTTGGTGTTGCTGGAGTGGTCTGCGACAGGGTAAGAGTATAGCGTTGCGAATTAACCTCGTAATCTTCCGTCACTTTTAAAGTTGGTGTCCCCGCCTGATGATACCAACGCCTGAACTGGGTTAAATCCAGATCTGAAGCCGCTTCCATTGCACTCACAAAATCTTCTGTGGTCACTGCTTGCCCATCAAAGCGATCGAAATAAATATCCATACCACGGTGAAAATACTCCTTGCCCAGCAAAGTGTAAATCATACGAATAACTTCCGCACCTTTGTTGTACACCGTTACCGTATAAAAATTATTAATTTCCTGATAAGAATCTGGCTGAATTGGGTGCGCCATCGGTCCACCATCTTCAGCAAACTGTGCAGTTCTTAAAATATTCACATCATCAATGCGTTGAGGCGCAGCTGCATTCATATCCGCGCTAAATTGCTGATCGCGAAACACGGTTAAACCTTCTTTCAAGGTTAGCTGGAACCAGTCACGACAGGTGACACGGTTGCCACTCCAGTTATGGAAATATTCGTGACCAATCACACCTTCTATGCCAATAAAATCGGTATCCGTCGCCGTCGACTGCATGGCCAGCACATATTTGGAATTAAATACATTTAGTCCCTTGTTTTCCATCGCGCCCATATTAAAATCATCCACCGCAACGATGTTATAAACATCCAGATCGTATTCACGACCAAAGGTTTCTTCATCCCATCGCATTGCGCGAATTAACGAGGCCATCGCATGGTCACATTTTTCAATATTATGTGACTCAACATAGATACGTAATAAAACATTACGCCCAGACATAGTGGTGAAGTGGTCTTCAATATAATCCAGATTACCCGCGACCAGTGCAAACAGATAACAGGGTTTTTTAAAAGGATCCTGCCATAATGCCCAATGTCGACCATCGCCATGGTCGCCCCTGTCAACAGGGTTCCCATTGGAAAGTAAAACCGGGTATTTTGATTTATCGGCAACAATATATGTACTGAAAACGGCCATTACATCCGGTCGATCAGGATAATAGGTGATCTTTCTAAACCCTTCAGCTTCACATTGAGTGCAGAAATTTCCGCTGGATTTATACAATCCTTCCAGAGAGAAATTTTCCTGCGGCCTAACCAATGTATCAATTTCGAGCTTAAACGTATCCGGCATATTTGCCAGAGTAAGCGTTGTATCATCGACCGAATACTGCGCCGCAGTTAAAACCACACCATCGCACTTCACTGTGCCTAATTCAAGTTGTTCGCCATCCAATACCAGCGTGCGGGATTCAACTGAAGGATTTTTCCGTAACTGCAAACACGAATGAATCTGTGTTTTTTCTTCACCCAGATCGAATCGTAAATCTACTTTATCAACCCAAAATGCAGGTTGCGTATAATCATTTAAATTAATCGTTTTAGATGTCGCGTTTTTCATTATTCTCAATATGGTGTGGTTAAGCGTAAAAGCATACATGAGTATACAAATTGCAGACAACTATTTTCAAATCAAAAACACATGGCTGTCAGTTTTTAACCTGTCCTTTATCTATAAAAAAGGCTCGATAACTATCACTAACGTATTGAATAGTGTATCCTACATTGCATTTCCGGGGCGTAGCGCAGTCTGGTAGCGCACTACACTGGGGGTGTAGTGGTCACAGGTTCAAATCCTGTCGTCCCGACCATTTCAGAATTTACAGTACGCTATCCTTTTAGCCAAAACCCTTTCCTGTGTTAAGTTAGCTCAGGTCATGATGCCGTATTGCGCCCACATATCATGCAAGCTTGCCTCAACACCAGGCTTATAAAACCAAACAGATAAACCCGCCATCTGCTCGCGTAGAGAAACCATCAGACATTAAAAAACCGGCGCAAACCGGTTATTTAAGCATTCATCTACTGTAAAGATTATCTCTTCAAAATGGACAATAACCCTTCCAGTTCATCCCGCAGTTGTCGAATAATCTGCTGGCTCTGATTATTATCCTCGGCGACTTCTTCACCTGTGAGTTTCTGTCGAGCTCCACCAATTGTGTAACCCTGATCGTACAACAGACTTCGAATCTGGCGGATCAAAATAACATCATGGCGCTGATAGTAACGCCGGTTACCACGCCTTTTTACGGGTTTAAGCTGAGAAAACTCCTGCTCCCAGTAGCGTAGTACATGTGATTTAACACCACACAGCTCACTGACTTCCCCAATGGTAAAATAGCGTTTTCCGGGAATAACCGGTAATTCATTATTATTGCTGGCTTCCAGCATAGGCTTCTACTCTTTGCTTCAGTT